>Ga0233444_10005247_pt1 | contig 12052 bp, 8 predicted proteins | sample SI_124_October20_6_FD_182792 | JGI IMG/M metagenome (GOLD analysis project Ga0233444, IMG submission 182792) | Seawater microbial communities from Saanich Inlet, British Columbia, Canada - SI_124_October2016_10_MG | ecosystem: Environmental > Aquatic > Marine > Inlet | place: Canada: British...
ATGGCGGCAACAGCATGCTTGCCTGTTGCTGTAGTTTGGGCATCCTGCTGCGTATTGATTTAGAGAACCAGCAGCAAATAGCTACCGATGTTATGTCTGGTCAGTCGGAAGCATCATTATCGCCTGGCCACGGTAAGAACATAGAGAATATTCAGCAAGAGGTATGCCGTGATGCCTGATACGCCAAAGTTACTGATTATGGCAGCTGGTACCGGAGGGCATGTTTATCCAGCGCTGGCTACAGCTGAACAGATATGCCGCCAGGGTTGGCAAGTGGAGTGGCTGGGTAGCGGCCGTGCTATCGAGATTCGATTGGTTCCGCAAGCTGGTTATCCACTGCACAATATTATCTTGGGTGGTTTGCGAGGTCAGAGCTTTAGTCAGCTGTTGTTGGCGCCATGGCGTCTATTAAGGGCTTGGATGCAAGTGCTATGGCTATTGCACCGTATGCGGCCTCAATGTGTTTTGGGTATGGGGGGATTTATTGCTGGCCCCGGTGGGTTGGCAGCACGCATGCTTGGTATACCTCTGGTTATTCATGAACAAAATGCTATCCCAGGGCTGACCAATCGGCTTTTACGACCTTTGGCTACCCAAGTATTGGAAGCGTTTTTAGGCAGTTTTAAGGGTAGTGGTGTCATTTTTACCGGTAATCCGGTTCGTAGTTCCATTATGGCATTGCCTCAGCCAAGTCAGCGTTTAGCTGGCCGTACTGGGCCTGTCAGGCTGTTGATTATAGGCGGCAGTTTAGGTGCCTTGGCTCTCAACCAGGTTGTGCCTGCTGCCATAGACCGCATGCCGTTGCAGCAACGGCCACAATTATGGCACCAGTGCGGTTCCAAACATCTGGACAGCACGCTCCAGGCATATGCTGACATACAGGTTGAAGCTCGAGTTTGTGATTACATTGATAATATGGCATCAGCTTATGCGTGGGCTGATTTAGTGTTGTGTCGAGCAGGAGCACTGACAGTGAGTGAATTGGGCAGTGTGGGCTTAGCAGCAGTGCTGGTTCCCTATCCGTTTGCAGTGGATGACCATCAAACTGCCAATGCGCAGGCCCTGGTAGCTGCTGGGGCAGCCCGTATCCTACCTCAGAAACAGTTAACGGCGGCTCATTTGGCCACCTTGTTAAGTGATTATTTTGGTCAGCGTATTACATTGCTTACTATGGCTCAACGGGCTCGACAATACGCTCATCCACAAGCAGCCCAGGCAGTGGCTGATGTATGTCGAGAGGTTGCTTATGGTTAAGACTGACTATATTAAACAATATGTCATTCCAGAAATGCGTCGTATTAATCAGATTCATTTTGTTGGTATAGGTGGCGTGGGCATGAGCGGTATTGCTGAAGTGCTGTGTAATCAAGGGTATACGATAACTGGCTCAGACATGCATGATGGCGCAATAACTCAACGCCTGGTTGAGCGGGGAGTGTCCGTGTTTATCGGCCATGCCCAGGAACACATTCAAGGTGCAGATGTGGTAGTCAGTTCAACTGCAATACAGTCAGATAATCCAGAGCTGCTGGCAGCCCGTGAATTACGTATTCCCATTGTACAGCGGGCAGAAATGCTGGCGGAACTGATGCGTTACCGTCATGGTATAGCGGTAGCAGGTACTCATGGTAAAACCACCACTACTAGTCTTGTTGCATCAATTCTGGCGGCTGGGGGGCTGGACCCAACCTTTGTGATTGGTGGCAAACTTACCAGTACGGATAGTAATGCGAAACTTGGTGCTAGTGCTTATCTAGTTGCTGAAGCTGATGAAAGTGATGCTTCTTTTTTGCATTTGCAACCTCTGACCGCCATTGTGACCAATATCGATGCTGATCATATGTGCACCTATTCAGGTGATTTTAACCGCCTTAAACAAGCCTTTGTGGCATTTTTACATAACTTGCCTTTTTATGGTTTAGCGGTTGTGTGCATTGATGATCCAGTGGTAAAGGACATATTACCCCTTATTGGCCGCCCAGTGATTACTTACGGCTTTACAGCAGCTGATATTTGTGCCCTTGATATAAAACAGTATGGCATGCAGACTTATTTCCGAGTAAAACGCCCAGATCGGTCAGATTTGCAGATTTGTTTGCCTATGCCGGGACGGCACAATGTTCTCAATGCATTGGCCTCCATTGCCGTAGCCATGGATTTGGGTGTTGAAGACTCTGCTATATGTCAAGGCTTGAATCAATTCACCGGAATTAGCCGGCGTTTTCAGGTTTTAGGCCAGTATCCAGCCTGTACGGGCTATGCTACCTTGGTCGATGATTATGGACATCACCCAAGGGAGATAGCGGCTACTATTGAAGCCATTCGCCTAGGTTGGCCCGGGCGTCGACTTGTGATGGTTTACCAACCCCATCGATACACCCGCACACGTGATCTTTATGAAGATTTCATCGATGTGCTATCACAGGTTGATGTATTAGTGCTAATGGATATTTATCCAGCTGGAGAACAGCCTATTCAAGGCGCTGATGGACATAGTTTAAATAGCAGTATTTGTATGCAGGGACATATTAAGCCAGTATTTGTGGATCGAAATGCTGATGTTGCAGTTATTTTAAAAGATATCCTTCAGGATAAGGATTTATTGTTGACTCAGGGTGCAGGTGATATTGGCCAGATATCCCGAGCCTTGATGGCGCAAACAGTTGATTCAACGTCAGCAGGGCAAGCTCATGAATAATCTATCGAATTCTCTACATTGGCAAGATTGGTTATCAGTTCCCAGTGGTCGTTATGGCGTCATCTATGGAGGTATTTCAGCAGAACGGGACATTTCATTGATGAGTGGTCAACAAATATTGATGTGTCTGCAACAGATTGGCGTTGATGCCTTTGGTATTGATCTCGGTAGTGATGGTCAGCAAGTAGTGAGCCAGTTACAAGACCACTCGATGGATGGAGCCTTTATTGCTGTTCATGGGCGTGGTGGTGAAGATGGCCGTTTGCAGGCACTTTTGGAGATGAGGGATATACCCTACACTGGCAGCGGCGTACTGGCATCCAGTCTTGGGATGAATAAACTAATGACCAAGCAGATTTGGCAGAGTCAGGGCTTAGCAACACCAGCTTGTTGCTCACTGACAGCTTCCAGCAACTGGCATCAAGTGGTTGATGAGCTGGGACTGCCATTGGTGGTTAAACCCGTACACCAAGGATCAAGTCTGGGTATTAGCTTGGTAGAAAACCAGTTTGATTTGGCAGATGCATATCATGTGGCTGCTGTCTATGACCACCAAGTTATGGCTGAAAAATATATTGATGGCGAGGAATACACTGTTGCTATATTGGCAGGACAAGCCTTGCCAGCCATTCGATTGCAAACTGAAAATCGTTTCTATGATCTTCAAGCCAAGTATTACTCTACTACCACGCGTTATCTATTTGATAACGCTATGACAGCCGCCCAACAAGTCAATATGGAAGGTGACTGCTTGCAGGCTTTTACAGCTTTGGATTGTCGTAGTTGGGGGCGCGTTGACCTCATCCGTGATTTGCAGGGCCGCAACTGGTTACTGGAGGTCAATACTGTGCCGGGGATGACAGACCATAGTTTGATGCCGATCGCAGCATTACAAGTGGGGTTAGATTTTAGCCAGTTGGTATTGGTTATCCTTAATCAGGCCCTGACTAATAGGGAAAGGGTATATGATTGAAATTCAGTCTGCCCAGATGAACTTTCAAGTACTGTTTCAGCGTTTTTTCTTGCTGCTAATATTGATGATTATCATACTGATCGTCTGGCAAATATCACAACCCTGGGTCAATCAGCCGATTCAGCAGGTGATAGTGCAAGGAGACTTGTCCAAGGCGCAGCGCATCCAGTTACAAGGCCAACTTAGATCCTACTACCAACAGCATTTTTTTGAACTTGACTTAAGAGCTATTCGTAGTCTGATTGAACAAAATTCATGGGTGCACCGTGCGTTAGTAAAACGCATTTGGCCAGATTTATTATTGGTTCAGGCTGAGCGTGAAATAGCTGTTGCTAGATGGAATCAGGCTGGTTTTTTAAACCATCAGGGACAGATCATTGATTGGTCCCTTCAGAATTTGAAGGTTATTGAAGGGCTACCTAGGTTAGTAGGCTTACCACAATATGCCAAGCGGATGCAGCGTCTTTACCGACAACTGAGTTTATTGCTCAGTCGCCAGGAGTTGCAAATCGTTCAGTTAGAATTACTGCAGCGAGGAACATTGGTATTGCAGCTTAATAATGGCATCAGGGTTTTGCTGGGGCGCCATAATGTGCTTAAACGGATGGGCCGTATGATTGCTGTTTACCATAGTGAACTAGTGCAAAAAGCCCCCTTGATCCAGCAAATAGATGCTCGTTATCCAAATGGAGTAGCGGTGACTTGGCAGTAACAGCTTAAGCCTGAATAGATATAATATTAACTATAAGCATGGATATTGATAATTACTATCGGAGAAGCCTGATAGTAATTTGGCCTAGGGTAATTGATCACTGGAATGCTGGAGTGAACTGAGTGTAATGCATACCACAAACGAAAATTTGTTAGTTGGTCTAGATATTGGTACCTCTAAGGTGGTAGCTATTGTTGCAGCTCTGAATGCTGATGGAACATTGCAAATATTGGGTATCGGCAGCCAGCCGTGCCGCGGTCTTAAGCGCGGTGTAGTGGTGAACATTGATTCCACTGTGTATGCTATTGAGCGAGCGATGGAAGAAGCTGAATTAATGTCCAACTGTAAGATTCATTCGGTTACGGTGAGTATTGCAGGTAAACACATTAGTAGTCGGGATTCTCATGGTATCGTGGCAATTCAGGAAGGGGAGGTGGCTGATGGTGACATTGATCGGGTTATCGATGCGGCTGGGGCAGTTGCTATTCCAGCTGACCAGAAAATTGTACATATATTGCCACAGGAATATGTGATTGATTACCAAGAAGGTATTCGTGAACCACTTGGTATGTCTGGGGTACGACTGGAAGCTAAGGTTCATCTGGTTACCGGAGCCTTGAATGCTGCCCAGAATATTGAGAAATGTGTTGGTCGCTGTGATTTGCATGTGGATCATTTAGTATTAGAGCAATTGGCTTCTAGCTATGCTGTATTAACAGATGATGAGAAGGAGCTAGGCGTCTGTATGATTGATATTGGTGGCGGTACTACTGACATTGCTGTTTTTTCTGGTGGCGCTATCCGCTATACATCAGTTATTCCCATTGCCGGCGATCAAATTACCAATGATATTGCTATGGCATTGCGAACACCAACCATGCATGCAGAAGAAATTAAGATTCGTTATGCCTGTGCTTTAACTCAGATGACGGATGCCGGCGAGACTATTAAGGTGCCGAGTGTTGGTGATCGACCAGCTCGGGAATTATCGCGTCAGGCACTTGCAGATGTAGTGCAACCGCGTTATGAAGAATTGTTTGACTTAGTGCAGGAAGAGTTAAATCGTAGTGGATTTGCTGGCCTAATTGCAGCAGGAATGGTGATGACTGGTGGTACTGCTCTGATGGAAGGTGCCGTGGATCTGGCTGAAGAAATTTTCCACATGCCCGTTCGGCTGGCTCGTCCACAAGGTTTCAACGGCTTAAGTGAACTGCTGCATAATCCAGTCTATTCATGTGCCGTTGGATTATTGCATTACGCTAGTCAAGCACAATCGGAAGGGCGTACTTCGGGTCACGAAGATAACCATTCAGTGGGTTCAGTCCTGGTGAGTATTAAGCACTGGATCAGGCAAAATTTTTAATTGTGGGTAGCTGTAATTGGGCAGCTAAATACAATTTGAGTAATATTAGCTTAACTAAGGAGCCATATTATGTTCGAGTTAGTTGATAATATTCCCCAGCATGCAGTTATTAAGGTAATTGGTGTTGGTGGTGGTGGTGGTAATGCAGTCAGTCATATGATGTCTAGTGAGATTGATGGAGTGGATTTTATTTATGCCAATACCGATGCTCAGGCACTCCAGACTGTAGAAGCACGCTCTGTGCTTCAGTTAGGTAGTCAGATCACCAAAGGATTGGGCGCTGGTGCTAATCCTGATATTGGGCGTCAGGCGGCGTTGGAAGATCGGGACCGGATCGGTGATATTCTACAGGGCACGGATATGGTGTTTATTACTGCGGGTATGGGTGGTGGTACAGGTACTGGTGCTGCACCCATTGTCGCGGAAGTAGCCCGGGAAATGGATATATTAACGGTGGCAGTGGTTACTAAGCCATTTCCATTTGAAGGCCGTAAACGCATGGCGATTGCTGAACAAGGCCTGCAGCAATTGTCTGAGCATGTAGACTCGCTGATCACTATCCCCAACGAAAAATTACTGGCGGTACTGGGTAAAAATACCAGCTTACTCAATGCCTTTAGTAGCGCCAATGATGTTTTATTGGGTGCCGTGCAAGGCATTGCTGACTTGATTATTCGGCCGGGTATGATCAATGTTGATTTTGCTGATGTGCGTACAGTCATGTCTGAAATGGGTATGGCTATGATGGGGACCGGTTTGGCTAAGGGTGAAGACCGTGCCCGAGATGCTGCAGAAGCATCAATTCGCAGTCCCTTGCTGGAAGACGTTAATTTGCAGGGAGCGCGTGGTATTTTAGTTAATATCACTTCTGGATTGGATATGAATCTGGGAGAATTTACAGAAGTTGGTAACACAGTGGATGAATTTGCTTCTGACAATGCCACAGTTGTCATTGGAACAGTTGTTGATCCAAATATGACAGATGAGCTTAAGGTCACCGTGGTGGCAACGGGCTTAGGCAATAAAAGTGAACCTAAGCTCAAGTCTGTGGTCAATAGTAAGAGAAAAACAGTCCGAGGTCATGAGACTGGAGAAAAGCGCGATTTGTCGAATCTACGTTCTGGTGCGACGTCATCTATTCAGACAGTACAAGATGAAGGTGCGCGCCGGGTTGTTGGCTCTGAAACTGTTGATTATCTGGATATACCCGCTTTTTTGCGCCGTCAGGCAGACTAGTGTGGCAGTTTAAAAATGGGTTACAGTCTAATGGCTGAAAAGTTATCAGTCTGGAGTGATGATGGCTCATTTATCGTATGGTTTTTTTTATAATAATGTATAAAATATATGCTATGATACGCCGCTGTTTGGGGCGTGGGATCTGTTAGCCATGGTTAAGCAACGTACACTGAAGAATATTATTAGAGCCACTGGCATTGGCATGCACACGGGTAAAAAAGTCTACTTGACATTAAAGCCGGCACCAGCTAGTACAGGTATCACATTTTGTCGCATTGATTTAGATCCCGTAGTCACTATACCTGCTCTTGCTGATAATGTTGGAGATACTACGTTATCAACCAATCTGGTAAAGAATGGCGTGCGTGTTTGTACGATTGAACATTTAATGTCCGCTTTTGCTGGTTTAGGGATAGACAATGCTTATGTTGAACTCAGTGGTGAAGAAGTACCCATTATGGATGGTAGTTCAGCTCCGTTTATTTTTTTACTGCAATCGGCGGGTATTCAGGAACAAAACTGTCCGAAGAAATTTATTCGCATCAAAAAGCCGGTTATGGTGAAGCAAGATGACAAGGTTGCTAGCCTAAAGCCCTATGAAGGCTTTAAGGTGAGCTTTGCCATCGAATTTGATCACCCTGTATTTGCAGGTCACAACAATGCTATCAGCCTGGATTTTTCCAGCACCTCTTATGTTAAGGAAGTCAGTCGCGCACGAACCTTTGGTTTTATGAGGGAATTTGAATATTTGCGCTCCAAAAACCTGGCATTAGGTGGCAGTCTAGACAATGCCATTGCGGTAGATGATCATCGTATCTTGAATGAAGATGGTCTGCGTTATCAGGATGAATTTGTTAAACACAAGGTATTGGATGCCGTCGGCGATCTGTATTTGTTGGGCAAAAGCGTGATTGGTGAATTTCATGGATTCAAGTCTGGTCACTGCTTAAATAACAAGCTGTTGCGTGCATTACTGAGTCAGAAGGACGCGTGGGAAATTATTACTTTTGATGATTTGATTGACACTCCCATTGCATATATTTCACCAGTTGCGATGGCTAGTTAAAACACCTTTGCAAGATATTGTGAATGAAACTACACCGATTTCTACGCTGCATTGACGCATGCCATTACTGTAGCAGAGGTTTCTCGGGCCACGGCTACTAAACAAGCTAACCTGATTATATCAATTATTTGAGTGATGGGCTTTTAAAATGTCTGTGGCTCCCATACTATAAGCATCTATGTCCCAAGTATCATTCAGCTTAGTTGCGTCTGACACTTGGTTTCCTTATCCTGCTAGAGGTACCTTGTCCTAGCAGGCATAACAAGCCTGATAAAGAACAACTGATGGCTCTATTACTTAAATCCCTATTTGGTAGTAAAAATGACCGAGAAGTCAAGCGTCTCGGTAAAATAATTAAAAAAATCAATGCATTAGAATCTCCTTGCCAAACACTTACTGCCGTTGAGTTGGTTGCTAAGCGGGATGAATTTAAATCTAGATTTGATGCAGGCCAAACCCTCGAGCAGCTACTGCCAGAAGCCTTTGCAGTATGCCGTGAAGCATCAGTACGTAGCTTGAAACTACGTCACTTTGATGTGCAACTCATGGGTGGCCTGGCGCTGCATCAGGGTAAAGTTGCGGAAATGCGCACTGGTGAAGGAAAAACCCTGGTGGCAACCCTGGCAGTTTACTTAAATGCTATTCCAGGCTTGGGTGTACATGTCGTGACCGTTAATGACTATCTTGCGCAACGTGATGCTGAATGGATGCGACCGCTGTATGAGCAACTTGGTCTTTCGGTAGGTGTTATTGTGTCAGGCCAGGATCATGCAGGCAAGTGCACTGCTTACGGCTGTGACATTACTTATGGCACTAACAATGAATTTGGCTTTGATTATCTGCGTGACAATATGGCGTTTAATGCGTCCGATAAAGTTCAACGTCAACTGAATTATGCCATCGTTGACGAAGTGGATTCAATTTTGATTGATGAAGCACGAACTCCGCTGATTATTTCTGGCCCTGTTGAAGACAATACTGATCTGTATCGTAAAATTAACCAACTTGTTCCTGCGTTGCAACAGCAACTACAGATAGAAGGCGATGATCAGCCTGTAGGCCATTACACCTATGATGAATCCCAACGTAGTGTTGAGCTGACAGAATTAGGCCATCAGTATGTTGAAAAACTGTTAACCAAAACGGGACTGTTGATACAAGGGGAAAGTCTGTATGCGGCTAGTAATTTGACCTTGCTGCATCATGTGCATGCTGGCCTCAAGGCACACGTGGTATTTCATAAAAATACTGACTATATTATTCAAGATGGTCAGGTTGTTATTGTGGATGAGCATACTGGACGGACTATGCCAGGTAGACGCTGGTCTGAAGGTATTCACCAAGCTGTGGAAGCAAAGGAAGGGGTTGCAATTCAAAATGAAAGTCAGACTCTGGCTTCCACTACGTTCCAGAATTATTTTCGTCTCTATGAAAAACTGTCTGGTATGACAGGTACAGCTGATACAGAGGCCTTTGAACTCCGCCAGATCTATGGCCTGGATGTGCTGGTCATTCCTACCAATGTTCTAATTCAGCGCCAAGATTCCAACGATTTGGTATATTTGACCTTGGATGAAAAATTCACTGCCATTATTGCTGATATCAGAGCCTGTGTTGAGGCCAGTCGGCCAGTATTGGTGGGAACTGCATCCATAGATATGTCGGAACAAATCTCAGCAGCTCTGCAACAAGCTAACATTAGTCACAAGGTGCTGAACGCCAAACATCATGCACAAGAAGCTGGAATTGTTGCTGAAGCCGGACGTCCCGGCGCAGTCACTATTGCTACTAATATGGCAGGTCGGGGAACAGATATTGTGTTGGGTGGCAAACTGACTGCTGAACTGGCTGCTATCAATTCATCAGATCAGACAGCAATCGATGCGATCACAGATGATTGGCGACAACGCCATGACAAGGTCATTGCTGCTGGAGGGTTGCATATTATTGGTACGGAGCGACATGAATCAAGGCGCATTGATAACCAGCTGCGGGGGCGCGCGGGACGCCAGGGTGATCCGGGATCATCACGCTTTTTTTTATCTTTGGAAGATAACTTATTGCGTATTTTTGCTCCCGCACGAATTAAAAACCTGATGCAGAAATTAGGTATGGAATACGGTGAAGCCATTGAACATCGTATGGTTACCAACGCTATTGAAAAGTCCCAGCGCAAGGTAGAAAGTCGCAACTTTGATATCCGTAAGCAATTGCTGGAATATGATGATGTAGCCAATGATCAGCGTAGTGCAGTCTATCAACAACGTAATGATCTTATGTCCACTGATGATATTTCTGAATCCATTACTAGCATTCGCCAGACTGTGGTAAACCAGACCATCAGCCAATTTATATTTCCCCAAAGTTTGGCTGAGCAATGGGACATTAGCGGTCTGGAAGCTGAACTACAACAGCAATTTGGTCGTACTATGCCAGTTCATGAATGGCTAGGCCAAGACGATACATTGCATGAGGAAAGTTTGCGGCAAAAGATTCTTGATGATTTAGTGGCGCAGTATCAGACTAAGCAACAGTTAATGGGTGAAACTCCCATGCGAACCTTTGAAAAGCAGGTCATGCTACAGGTCATTGATACCCGCTGGAAGGAGCATCTTGCCACCATGGATTTATTGCGTCAGGGCATCCACCTGCGTGGATATGCACAAAAGAACCCTAAACAGGAATATAAACGCGAAGCCTTTGAGTTGTTCCGGCAGTTGCTTGACCATATTAAACGTGATGTAGTGCGCATTATCTCTCAAGTGCAAGTACGCTCACCACAAGAGACTGAAGCGCTGGAATATAAGCAACGAGAACAGGCTACCCAACGGGCTATGGAATATCAACATGTCAAGACCAATGCTATGCCAGCAACAGAAGAAAAACAGGCTGCTAGTGCAGTAGCAGCTAAACCCTATACTCGAATCGATAAAAAAGTTGGTCGTAACCAGCCATGTCCCTGTGGTTCAGGTAAGAAGTTTAAGCAATGTCATGGTAAGTTGGCATAGCGCCGTTGTGATTGACATCCATGATGTGTCAAATAGGAGTTTTGCATGGTGCGTGGCTCTTATAAAGAAACTGAATACAATTCCATAGCTGGTCTGTCACTGGGTAGCGCTAGCGCAGGGATTAAAACCCCGGATCAGCAGGATCTGGTGGTAATCAAAGCAGTGCCAGGAAGTAACATGGTGGGTGTATTTACCAATAACGCATTTTGTGCGGCACCAGTGCAGTTATGCCGACACCATTTGCGTCAGGACCAGCCTCTGCTACTAGTTATCAATACAGGTAATGCTAATGCTGGGACCGGTGCTCAGGGTAACGCAGATGCGTTAGCCACTTGTACTCAGGCAGCTGCTCTGACTGACTTGCGTGTTAGTCAGGTATTGCCATTTTCCACCGGAGTGATTGGTGAGCAGCTACCACTTGATAAACTGGTAGCTGCTTTACCAGAGGCATTGGCAGACTTATCTAATGATGGATGGAGCCGTGCTGCTAAAGGCATACTTACGACAGATACGCGTTCCAAGGGAGCGAGTGTGCAATGGCAATGGCAGGGCCAGACACTGAATTTAACCGGTATTGCAAAGGGTGCCGGCATGATTCGTCCAAATATGGCTACTATGCTTGCATTTATAGCTACGGACGCTAGTCTGGATCAAGCCTGCCTACAAGAGCTGCTGTTACATGCTACTGAGCAAAGCTTTAACCGCATCACCGTGGATGGTGATATGTCTACAAATGACTCCTGTATCCTGATTGCAACAGGTGCCTCCGGAGTTACAGTAGATACTGCCCAACCTGAACTATTGGCTTCATTCAATGCTGCTTTGTTGCAATTGATGCAACAATTAGCCCAGGCTATTGTTTGTGATGGCGAAGGAGCTACCAAGTTTGTCATCATTGAGGTTGTTGGTGGATTAAGTCAGACGGAGTGCTTGCAAGTTGCCTATGCCATCGCCCATTCACAGTTAGTCAAGACAGCCCTGTTTGCCAGTGACCCT
>Ga0233444_10005249_pt1 | contig 12044 bp, 8 predicted proteins | sample SI_124_October20_6_FD_182792 | JGI IMG/M metagenome (GOLD analysis project Ga0233444, IMG submission 182792) | Seawater microbial communities from Saanich Inlet, British Columbia, Canada - SI_124_October2016_10_MG | ecosystem: Environmental > Aquatic > Marine > Inlet | place: Canada: British...
TTCTTCTAAAAAAAGAAAAAGACATATTACTTGTAGTGTTATGGAGGTCCAAAATAAGATACTTACTATTTGGTCTTGGGTGTGGTTGGAAACAAACTTGAACTCTGTTTTTTTTAGGTGAGCCAGCGCAATGCCTTTTAAAAGAATAGGTCGGTTTTTTATAGAGTAGCTAATTAAAATAGTCGCTGTTGCTATTATAATTAAAAGGAAAAGTTGTTCGTTAAGTATTCTTTCTAAAAGAAACATCGCTGTTTTTTGATTATTAAAGAATTGTAAAATTAAAACATTTAGGGATGTTTTTCTATTTTTGCAATTCTTAAATCTTTTAAATTGTCCAAAGTCTTACGCCATAATAAACTCAACCAGGTAGAGGCAGCAAAAAAAATTGCTGATGAAGGCTTTGAAAGAACTGTTTTGTCTTTTTACAAATATGTAATAATTAAACATCCTGAAAGACTAAGAAATCTTTTGTTTGAGGAATGGGAGGGTCTAAATGTTTTAGGAAGAGTTTATGTAGCAAAAGAAGGAATTAATGCGCAGGTTTCTGTTCCAGATTTTAAACTAGCGGAGTTTAAGGCTTTGGTAAGCGAAATTCCGTATTTTAAAGGTTTGGACTTTAAAGAGGCTATTGAAAAGAATAATTATTCTTTTTTCAAACTTACTATTAAGGTTAAGGATCAAATTGTTGCAGACGGATTAAAGCTTAGCGACTATGATGTTACAAGCCCTGGAAAACATGTTAATGCAAAAGAGTGGAATGAGCTAATGGACCAAGGGGCGGTTGTAGTAGATATGCGAAACCATTACGAGAGTGAAGTTGGGCATTTTAATGGGGCTTTGCTCCCAGAGGCTGTTACCTTTAAAGAAGAGTTGCCTTTAGTAAAAAAACTTCTTTCAGGAAAAGAAAATGAAAAGGTGTTGCTGTATTGCACTGGGGGAATTAGATGTGAAAAAGCTTCTGCTTATTTAAAAAATAAAGGTTTTAAAGGGGTCCATCAGCTTTCGGGTGGAATTGTAAGATATGCACAACAGGTTAGAGAAAGTGGGTTGGAAAATAAATTTAAAGGAAAGAACTTTGTTTTTGACAACAGGCTTGGGGAAAGAGTTTCTAATGATATTATCAGTAATTGCCACCAATGCGGACAAAAAAGTGATAACCATACCAATTGTGCCAATTTAAACTGTAATTTGCTTTTTATTCAGTGTGGCGATTGTAAGAAAAAAAATAAAAATTGTTGTTCTCCTGCTTGCATAGAAACCACATTACTTAGTGAGGGAGAACAAAAAAAAATAAGGACTAAAAGAGAAAACAAATCTGCTTTTGGTAACCACAGAAAAGTAGACTTAAGCTTAAATTTTAAAAAATAATTTATCCATGAACTTGTTTAACACTAGAAAAGAGCTTAACCTGCCTGATTTTGCAGACACCATTTTAAAAAGGTGGAAAGAAAACGAAACTTTTAAAAAGAGCATGGACCTAAGAAATGGTGGTTCATCCTTTGTGTTTTTTGAGGGCCCACCTTCTTCAAACGGCCTTCCTGGCATTCACCACGTAATGGCGAGAACTATAAAAGATGTCTTTTGTCGATTCAAAACCCTGCAGGGTTATTACGTAAATAGAAAAGCTGGGTGGGACACCCACGGTCTTCCTGTAGAATTAGGGGTAGAAAAAGAGCTTGGCATCACCAAAGAAGACATTGGAAAGACAATTAGTATTGAACAGTACAACGAAGCTTGTAAAAAAGCGGTGATGCGCTATACAGATGTTTGGAACGACTTAACAGAAAAAATGGGCTACTGGGTAGACACTAAAAATCCATATGTTACCTATGAAAATAAGTATATTGAGTCTGTTTGGTGGATACTTAAACAGGCCTTTGAAAAAGACTTAATCTACAAGGGTTATACCGTTCAGCCTTATTCTCCCATGGCCGGAACAGGACTTAGCTCCCACGAAATAAACCAGCCTGGTTGCTATAAAAATGTTAAAGACACGTCTGTTACTGCACAGTTTAAAATAAAAAAAACACCTGCGTCTTTTGGGCTTTTGGATGAAGCTGTTTATTTACTAGCATGGACAACCACTCCTTGGACATTGCCCTCTAATACTGCTCTAGCGGTTAACAAAAAGGTAGACTATGTTTTGGTTAAAACAATCAATCAATATACCAAAAAACCAGTGGTGGTAATTTTGGCTGAAAAACTTCTTGGTTCGGTTTTTTCTGGTCCATATGTGCCCTTCGGCTCTGAAATAGACGTCTCCAAAGAATATTCTTTTGAGGTTGTTAAAACCATAAAAGGACAAGATTTGGTTGGTTTGTCATACGAACAGCTGATGCCTTTAGCAAAACCTTTTGAAAAGCCAGAAGCTGCCTTTAAAATTATTCATGGGGATTTTGTTTCTACTGAAGATGGAACAGGAATTGTGCATATAGCTCCAACTTTTGGGGCAGACGATGCAAAAGTGGCAGCTGAGTCAGGAATTCCTTCTATGTTGGTAAAAAATAATGACGGTGAATTGGTTCCGTTGGTGAATCTAAAGGGAGAGTTTATTGATGGTCTTGGATATTTAAGTGGAAAACCGGTAAAAGACGCCTACTACAAGACCTTAGACAAGAATAGAAAGTCTGTGGATGTTGAGATTGCAATAGCCCTTAAAGAAGAGAACAGGGCTTTCAAGGTGGAAAAATACGAGCACAGTTATCCGCATTGCTGGAGAACAGATAAACCTGTTTTATACTACCCGTTAGACTCTTGGTTCATAAGGGTTTCTTCTTTTAAAAACAACATGGTCAAGCTTAACAAGTCTATTAACTGGAAGCCTGAGTCTACTGGAACGGGGCGATTTGGTAACTGGCTAGAAAACGCTAACGACTGGAACCTTTCAAGGTCGCGGTTTTGGGGAATTCCTATTCCAATATGGAGAAGTGAAGATGGAAAAGATGTTTTGTGTATTGGGTCTGTGGAAGAGTTGAAAAAAGAAATTGAATTTTCTTTAAAAAATGGCCACATGAAAAAAAATCCGTTAGATGGTTTTGAGGCAAATAACTTTTCTAAAGAGAACTATACTTTTTTTGATTTACACAAAAGTTTTGTAGATACAATTGTTCTTTGTTCCAAAGAAGGAAACCCTCTTTATAGAGAAAGTGACTTAATAGATGTTTGGTTTGATTCTGGGTCTATGCCTTTTGCTCAGTGGCACTACCCCTTTGAAAACAAGGAAATGATAGACGAAAATAAATCTTTTCCTGCAGATTTTATCGCTGAAGGGGTGGATCAAACAAGGGGTTGGTTTTATACCCTTCATGCAATAGCAACAATGACAAAAGGCTCCGTAGCTTACAAAAATGTTGTTTCAAACGGCTTGGTTTTAGACAAGGCTGGACAAAAAATGTCTAAGCGCCTTGGCAACGCTGTCGACCCTTTCAAAACCTTAAAAAAATATGGCCCAGATGCCACAAGGTGGTATATGATTTCTAATGCCCAGCCGTGGGACAATCTAAAGTTTGATTTAACGGGAATTGAAGAAGTAACAAGAAAGTTTTTTGGTACACTTTTTAACACTTACAGTTTTTTTGCGCTTTATGCCAACTTAGACCGCTTTCAATATATGGAAGAAAATCTTTCAAAAGAAACGAAAGAAATTGACCTATGGATTCTTTCAAGGCTAAATTCCTTAATAAAATCTGTAGAGGACTCTTACAATGACTATGAGCCAACCAAAGCGGCGAGATTGATTCAATCTTTCGTTATTGACGAGCTAAGCAACTGGTATGTTAGGTTGTGTAGAAAAAGATTCTGGAAAGGAGAAATGAACGAGGATAAAAAAGCAGCATATGAAACGCTTTTTGTTTGTTTACAAAAAGTGAGTGTTTTAATGTCTCCAATAGCGCCGTTCTACAGTGATTTGCTTTACAGTGATTTATCTGCTAAAAAGGATTCTGTTCACTTAGCAGACTTTCCTTTGTTTAATCAAGGGCTTATCAACGAGGGTTTAGAATATAAAATGGGTTTGGCACAAAAGGTTTCTTCTCTAATATTGAGTTTAAGAAAGAAAACTAGAATAAAAGTCCGTCAGCCACTATTAAGAGTTTTAATACCGTCTGTAGATGCTAGTTTTGAAAAGGCTATTAATGATGTAAAAACAATTATTCTTTCTGAAGTAAATATAAAGTCTATCGAGTTTATCTCTCAAAACGACTCTTTACTAAAAAAGAAAGCTAAGGCCAATTTTAAAGTTCTTGGACCAAAACACGGAAAAGACATGAAAGAAATTGCTGGTTTGGTTGGCTCCTGGTCTAGCGAGGAGGTTTCTTTGTTTGAAAAGGAGGGTGTGAAAAATATTAGCCTCGGCTCTGGGGCCGTTTCTCTTAATAAAGAGGACGTGGAAATATTAACTGCTGATGTTCCTGGTTGGGAGATAGCAACCGCAGGAAGTATTACAGTGGCTTTAGATGTTTCTATTAGTAAAGAGCTTAGGGAAGAGGGATTTGCTAGAGATTTTGTTAATAAAGTTCAGAACCTAAGAAAAGAAACAGATTTAGAAGTGAGTGATTTAATTGTAATTAAAGTTTTCTGTAGTCCAGAAGATCAAGAGGCTATTGATAACAATTTAAATTATATTTGTTCGGAGACTTTAACGAAAAGTTTAGATTTTGTTTCTAAATTAGAGGGAAATGAAATCGTTGAAGAAAGCGAGAGTTTTAAGTATTTAATTGAGAAGGTAAAATAATTATAGTCATGACTAAAGAAAAAAACAGATACGGTGATGCTGATCTTGAAGAGTTCAGATCGATAATAGAAAGAAAACTTGGAGAAGCCAGGGAAGACTTATTAATTCTAAAGGGGTCTCTTTCTCATAAAGACGACCACGGGACGGACGACACTGGGCGTTCTTTTAATATGATGGAAGATGGTGCAGAAACATTAATGAGAGAGGAAAACGCACAGCTTGCGTCTAGAACAGAAAAATTTATAACAAACCTAGAGCACGCTCTTGTTCGAATAAACAACAAAACCTACGGTATTTGCAGAAAAACAGGAAAGCTAATTAGCAAAGCAAGGCTAAAGCTCGTCCCCCACGCAACGCTTAGTATTGAGGCAAAAAAAGCTGAAAACTAGCCAGTATTGATTAAAAAATATTTTCCATTAATTATTGTTTTTGGGGTCCTTATACTGGACCAGTCTATCAAGGTTTGGGTAAAGACCAACTACAATTTGGGTGAAAATATTTTTGATCTGGGTATTCTTCGGTTTGATTTTGTAGAAAACCCTGGCATGGCTTTCGGGTTGTCTTTTGGAGGGCTAGCAAGTAAGTATATTTTAGGTGTTTTTAGATTGGTTGCTGTTTTTTTTATTGGAAAATATATTATTGTTTTAATAAAAAATAAAGCAAACAAAGTTTTTGTAGTGCTGGTGTGTTTTATTTTTTCTGGCGCCCTTGGAAATATTATTGACAACTTATTTTATGGTCTTATTTTCAGCTCTGGGACCTCTTGGAATAACGAGATAGAGTATTGGGTGGGGTATTCTGGAGTTTCTACTTTTTTTAATGGTGGTTATGGAGGGTTTTTAGAGGGTTGTGTAGTGGATATGATTCATTTGGAAATTTATTGGCCTTCGTGGGTTCCTTTTGGGTTTTCAGAAAAAGAAATTTTTCCTCCGGTATTTAATGTTGCTGACACATGCATTTCATCTAGCGTGTTTCTAATAATAGTATTTTACAAAAGGCTGGTAAGAAAAGAAGATTTAGACTTTGGGAGTGTTTTAAAAAACAAGCCTGGTTAAACAACAATATTTACTATTTTTTCTGGCACCACTATTATTTTTTTTGGGATATTTCCTTCCAAATATTTTAGTGTTTTTTCGTTTTTTAGCACCTCTTTTTCTATTTCTTCCCTACTTATTTTTACAGGTAATTCCAAAATAAATCTCATTTTTCCATTAAAAGAAACTGGGTATTTATGGGTGTTTTCCACCAAAAATTTAGGGTTGTGTTGAGGGAATTTAGCAAATGAAATACTTTCTTTGTTTCCCAGTTTTTGCCAAAGCTCTTCGCAAATATGAGGTGCATATGGTGAAATTATCAAGCAAAGGTCAGAAAGAATCGCTTTTTTATTGCATTTTAAAGCGCTTAGTTCGTTGACACAGATCATAAAAATAGACACAGGAGTGTTAAAAGAAAAACGCTCTACGTCTTCTTGAGTTTTTTTTATTGCTTTATGAATAGACTTTAGCTCTTGTTTTGTTGGTTCATCATCGGAAATATTAAGCTTGTTGTTTTCATGGAAAAGTCTCCATAGTTTTTTTAAAAACCCTTCAACTCCTGTTATTCCTTGAACATCCCATGGTTTATGTTGTTCTAACGGCCCTAAAAACATTTCATAACAACGAAGGGTGTCTGCCCCAAACTTTTCTACAAGAGTGTCTGGTGTTTGAATGTTGTATTTGGACTTAGACATTTTTTCTACCTCCCCGGGACATATAAATTTTTCATCTTCTAAAACAAATTCAGCATTATTAAATTCTTTTCTTGAGTTTTTAAATGCTTTCACATTTAGTTCATGTCCATTAACTAAGTTTATATCTACGTGTATTTTGGAAACATGCTTCTTTAGGGACCCATAAAGAAGGGTTAGTGTTTTTATGTTTGCTGTGTATAGGCTGGTTTTTTTAAGTCTTTCTTTGAACTGCTCAAAAGTTTCTGACTTTCTTTTGTCAAGGTCTTCTACTATGGACTTTGAAAAATAAATTGGATTAGGCTGATTGTTAACCTCGCTTTTAAGCTTATAAACAAACCGTGAGTTTCCTTGAACCATTCCTTGGTTAATTAATTTTTTGAATGGTTCGTTAAAGGGAATGTAGTCTAAATCATATAGTATTTTTGTCCAAAACCTAGAATACAAAAGATGTCCTGTTGCGTGTTCAGCACCACCTATGTATAAGTCTACATTTTGCCAGTAGTTTGCTTTTTCTCTATTTACAAACTCTTCTTCGTTCTTTGGGTCCATAAACCTTAAAAAATACCAACTGCTTCCGGCCCAACCGGGCATGGTGTTGTATTCCATTCTGTCTCCTGGATAGTCAATTCCCCAGGATTCTTCCCTTGCTCTTGCTAAAGGCGGCTCTCCCTTGGAGGTTGGTAAATACTTGTCCACATTTGGTAATTTAACAAGCTTTTGGTTATTTAAAATGTATGGTGTTTTTCCTTTGTAGTAAACAGGAAAAGGCTCTCCCCAATAGCGCTGCCTAGAAAAAACAGCATCTCTAATTTTATATTGTGTCTTTCCTTTTCCATAGCCTTTTTGCTCTATATGAAAGATTGCTAGTTTTGTTGCTTTTTTCACATTTAGTCCGTCTAAAAAATTAGAGCCAGTAATAACCGCATCTTTTTCTGTAAAGGCGCCTTTAGACAGGTCTTTATCTTTAAATACATTTGGAATTTCTAGAGAAAAATGTTTAGCAAATTCCCAGTCTCTTTGATCTCCACAAGGAACAGACATTACTGCTCCGGTACCATAGTTGGCTAAAACATAATCGCCTATCCAAATAGGGATTTTGTTATTTGTAAATGGGTGTATTGCATAGGCTCCTGTAAATGCACCGGTTGTGGTTTTTACATTGCTAATTCTTTCTCTTTCTGATTTTAATTTGGAAGAATTTTGATATTTTTTTATTTCTTTTTCTTGGGTTTTAATAGTAATCTTTTGTACAAGTTCATGTTCCGGAGCTAAAACAATAAAAGAAACTCCAAAAATAGTATCTGGTCTTGTTGTAAAAACCTCTATAGTATGTTTTTCGTCTCCGTTGGTTTTAAAATAAATAGATGCGCCTTGAGATTTTCCTATCCAGTTTCTTTGGGTGTCTTTTATAGCCTCATTCCAATCAAGGTTGTCTAATCCTTTTAGTAATCGATCTGCATATGCGGTTATTCGCATGCTCCATTGTCGCATTTTCTTTTGCTCTACAGGGTGTCCTCCTCTTTCTGAAACGCCGTTTTTAACCTCGTCGTTGGCTAAAACAGTTCCAAGTTCAGGGCACCAGTTTACCCAAGTATTTGATAGATAAGCTAGTCGATATTCTAATAATACTTGTTGTTTTTCTTCTTCATTAAACCCTTTCCAGTCTAAGGAAGAGAAAATTTTACCATAGTTGGTTGCTGCATTTATCTTTGCATTTCCTTCTTTTTCAAAATGCTTTATGAGCTTTTCTATTTTTTCAGCCTTTTGATTTCCTTTATTATACCAACAATTAAAAATTTCTTTAAATATCCACTGCGTCCATTGGTAATAGCTTGGTTCTGATGTTCTTATTTCTCTATCCCAGTCAAAAGAAAAACCAATTTTGTCTAATTGCTTTCTATAGCCGGTAATTTTATTTCCTTCGTTGTCCACACCTCCTTCAATATTGGTTTGGGTGGTAACGGCAGGATGTTGGCCTGTTTGGATAGCATATTGTTCTGCGGGAAGACCAAAAGAATCGTAGCCCATTGGATGAAGAACATTAAAGCCTAACAACCTTTTATATCTAGCATAAATATCAGAAGCTATGTAGCCCAGTGGGTGTCCAACATGCAATCCTGCGCCCGATGGATATGGAAACATGTCTAATACATAAAACTTAGGTTTATCAAGATTAACTTTTGCGCTAAATATTTTATTTTCTTCCCAATACTTTTGCCACTTTTTATCTATTTTTTGAGGGCTATATTCTTCCATTATTTTGTTTTCTTGGGTAGTTTATCTATAACTAAAACTAGTTCTCCTTTTACTTTTTTATTTTGAAAGTGTAAAAGTAATTCTTCTGCTGTTCCATTAATATTTTCTTCATGAATTTTTGATATTTCTCTTGAAATATTTATTTTTCTTATTTCTGGGAGATTTTCTTTTAGTTCAGAAAGAAGTTTTAATAAACGATGCGGAGATTCAAACAAAACTAAAGTATGTGGGTTATTAATAATTTTAGAAAGTTTACCTTTTCTTCCTTTTTTATGAGGTAAAAAACCATAAAAACTAAACTCATCTGTTGGAAAACCAGACTGTACAAGAGCAGGAATTAAAGAGGTTGCTCCTGGTAAACAGAAAACAGGTATTTTATTTTGTTTTGCTTTACTTATTAATAAAAATCCAGGATCACTTATCCCGGGTGTTCCTGCGTCAGAAACTAGTGCTATTTCAATGTCTTTTTCTATTATTTCTGAAATAATTAAATCTACAACATGGTGTTCGTTGTGCTGGTGATAAGAAAAAATTGTTGTTTTTATTGAATAATGAGACAACAATTTTTTGGTAGTCCTAGTATCTTCTGCATAAATTCTATCCACATTTTCTAAAACCTCTTTGGATCTAAAGGTTAAATCGCCAAGGTTTCCTATCGGAGTTGGTATAATAAAAATGTTAGCCAATTTTTTTTAAGTTGTAGTGTAAAAAACCTCTATAAACCGACATATCATAAGAAGAATTATAGGTTTTTAACTTTCCTTTTTCTGTTGTTATTTTATTTTTTTCACTGAGGGTTATAAATTTAATATTGTCTTTGTTTTTATAAATAAAAGTAAATTCTGGAATATTTTCATCTAAAATATTAGTAACTATTATTTGTCCATAATTAAATTCTTTCTGTTTTTTTTTCTCAGAATGTATATTAATTATATCTTCATTTTTTAAAATATACCAATTAATAAACATGTCTTTCTGAACGGTCCTTACTAAAGTATATTTGTGTCTTTCTGTTTCTATTTTGTAAAAATCTTTTATTTCTCCTTTTATGCTTGTGTTTTTAGGTTTTTCAGTTCTTTGAATAAAATAACTATTCTTAACTCTAAAATTAATTTTTGTTTTTTTTTCAAATATTTTATTTAAATCTTTATAAATCTTAAAAAGCGTTTCTTTTAACTCTAAAATATTTAATGTTTTGATATCTAATTCTTCACTTAAATTATAATAAATATATTTATCGTTGTTTTTTGATTCCAACCTTATAGAAAAAAGGGTGTCTCTAATAAAAAAATTTAATTCCCATAAGTGTTTTCCTATATAGTTTACGTGGTCTCCTATAGATATAATACCAAAATTCTTAAATTCAATTTTATTTTCAAAAGAAAATAATTTTAAGCTAAAAGTGCAAAATAATATAATTAATAGATGTCTCAATACTTAACTTTTACTCCATCTCTTTTAAATTCTCTTCCATCCTTATATAAATAAGTAATCACAATATCTCCTAACTCGTTGTAGTAAATCCACTCTCCTTCTTTTTCTCCATCTTTGTATTTTCCCTCTGTTTTTATTTGTCCACTAGAATAGTAGTATACGTGTTTTCCAATAGGAATATCGTTTAGATATTCTCCTTTAAATTTATCTTTTTTTGTAGTAGTATATGTTTTTTTCCACTTTCCTGTTTTCATTCCTCCAATATAAGATCCTTTCTCTCTATAATCATTTATTTCGTACTTCCATACTCCTTCTCTAACACCATAGAAATATTCTCCTTTTACAATAACTTTTCCTGTGGTGTCATATTCAAATACAAAGCCTTTCTCCTTTCCATTTTCATAATCCTCCATTCTTCGTTTTTGACCCGATTCATACCACCATTCCCAGGTTCCATGTGGTTTGTTTTTTACATAGTTACCTTTTTGCTGAATGGATCCATCTTCGTAGAAATACTTCCATTCTTTGTTTTTTTCATTTAATATATATTGCCCTCTTTTTTTAATATTTCCGTTGGGCCAAAAATACAACCATTCCTTTGTTTTATTATTAATAGAATCGTACTTCCCTTTGTAAACCAAAGTATCACTTTTATAAAAATTACAGTATAGCTCTTTATTTAAAGAATCATATACTTTAAATAAACCATTCTTTCTGTTTTTAATTAATATTCCCTTGGCGTAAAACCCGTTTTCTAATTTTACCTCCGTTAGTTCTATTCCTAAAGAAATATTATTACTTTTTCTTTTTCCTTTATCAAAGCTTTCTAGTTCCTGTAATTTTCCTTTTATATCGTATTTTTTTGATATTCCATCTTTCTCTCCATGAAAAAAAGTATTCTCTAATTTTATTTTTCCATTCTCGTAATACTCTTTCCAAACACCGTCTTTTTTTCCGTCAGAATCAAACCTATTAATCTCTTCCTTTTTATTTACTATCCCCATATCGTATTGTTTAATAAGTGAGATATTTCCATTTTTATTAAATTCTTTGGATACACCATCTTTTATATTGTTTTTGTAACTGTTTTCAATTTTCACTTGTTGGGTTCCTTGGAAATAAATAACTTCTTTACCTTCTTTTTTACCATCTATATAAAAAGTTTTTCTAATTATTAAACCACTTGTATCGTAGTCATAAGAAAAGCCGTTTTTTAGATTTTCTCTATAGTTTTCTTCTAGCGTTATTCTACCGATAGAGTCATAAAAAACCCACGAACTATCCAATCTGGCGTTTTTCCAATATCCTATGGATTTAATTTTAGAATTAGAATAGAAACTTACCCATTTTCCACCTGGTAAATTATTAATTAAATATCCTTTGCTGCTTATTTTTCCCGAATTAAAATAAAACTCTTTGTAAATGCTATCTTGTGAATAATTAACACTTATATATATTAAAAAAAAGATTGTATAAAAACATTTATTATTATAAAGGCTGTTAATATGTTTATAAATAGACATTGTATTTTATAATTTAAATTAAATTATACTTTAATTAACAAATAGTGAACAATTAATAATTAAATAAATTATTATAAACCAACATTTTAAACACTTATTAATATTATTTTTAATAAACTTGAATTCATAAACAGTTAATAAGTAAGGTTAAAAAGTAGAAAATAAATGTTTATATCTGTATGGATAATAATTGATATTTAATCAAAAAAAACAGGCCTTTTAATTTTTTTTAACATAATAGATATAAATTAAACAAAAACAACAAAACTTACAAAATTTTAATTAACAAGTAACCAACATGAAAATTAGCATAGGAAATGATCACGCAGGGGCTGATTTAAAACAACAAATAATTCAAGAATTTGCCTCT
>Ga0233444_10005251_pt1 | contig 12037 bp, 10 predicted proteins | sample SI_124_October20_6_FD_182792 | JGI IMG/M metagenome (GOLD analysis project Ga0233444, IMG submission 182792) | Seawater microbial communities from Saanich Inlet, British Columbia, Canada - SI_124_October2016_10_MG | ecosystem: Environmental > Aquatic > Marine > Inlet | place: Canada: British...
AAAAAATATAATAAGTCACTCAAAAGAAAAAATAACAGTTGGTGATTGCCCGTGCTCCACGCCTTCAATCAACGATCATTTTCCGCATAATGGGGCGTTATCCGTCGCTCTGGGCGTTGTTTAGCTGCCTAGAGGCGTAAAGTCCCAATTGTGTCGCTTTAACTGTCCGGCCATGCCGGGTCATCTAGCCAACCTGCCACACCGTTTCAGGAATTTTTTTGCCGCAGGTCAACCACGGGTAGTTGGTGAGCCTTCTTGTCAAAATTTAGGGTGCTTAGCCGTTTGAAATTGAAGGCCATAGCCAACAGATTATCGGGAAAGCCCTGCAATCTTATATTGAAGTTCATGACGGAATCGTTGCTTGTGACGACACATGCTCTTGGTTTTTGCTCCCTCAATATCCCGCTCGGATGGTTTTTCTGACGCCGTGGTCACACATGAGCAGGTCGCGTTTTAGCTTGGTCTAAGCAACTAGGGTGCCGCAAGTAATCAAGCGCAAATATCGCGATCCAATAAGGCACGCATCTGTCAGAGTTTTAGGGTGAAAAAAAAGAGCCATTCTAAGAAATGGCCCTTTTTTAACGTAACGCACTGTCAAGCTTGCAGCATCCCTAGCGCGGAACGTCCGACGCTAGGAGCGGCTAGCCATTGGTTTATTCATTCCACGGCAATAACCACCTTGTTAATGGTGCCTGTGAAGCGGGTTTCCGCTGGCCCTACACCGATGTCGTCTGCGACTGGCGTCTGATTGTCGAGACCCACGTCAGCCGTTTCGTCGGCAGAGAATATCAGTGGCTGGGTTCTGCCAATTCTGCCAGACGCCACTTTTTTGCCGTCCACAGAAATTGTTGCGTTACCGCCTTTGCCCAAGCCGCCACCATCGTAGTCAAAGTTCATAACAATGGTTGCCGGGCCTGGAGGGATCGGTTTCTTCGCCGCAACCGTAAATCGCTCAAGGCCGAGGAAGTTATAGGTGTAAATCGGTCGGCCATCTTTCATGTAAAGCGACCAGCCACCAAAGCGGCCACCCTGAGTCAGGATCACGCCGGTTGTGCCTTTGTCGACTTCTACTTCTGCGGTAATGCTCTTCGACTTGTTCTTGGAGTTCATGAAAACGTTCTCCAACATGCCGTTCATACCGTCGTAAAGCGTGAGTGACTTACGGTCGCCCAACAAATCAGGACGTCCTGCGATCGCGGGATTCATGCGTTCTACCGTACGATCGTCAATTGGCAACACATTGTACTTTTCAGCTTCCTCCATGAAGGTCGCTTCCATGGCCGCTACCCGCTCGGGGTATTCGTCCGCAAGGTTATTTACCAGGCTGAAGTCCTCTTTGGCGTTGTAAAGCTCCCATACGTCATCTTCGAGGGGCTTCTGTTTACCCGTCTGTCACGGTGCTCGATGCAACACGCGGGCAAACCAACCATCTTGATATAACGCTCGGTTACCGAACATCTCAAAGTACTGAAGCGTGTGCTGCTCAGGGGCATCAGCATCGTTCAAGCTGAACATAAGGCTAGTGCCGGCCATGGGTTCCTGAACCGTTCCATTGACGCTAGTGGGCTCGGGCAGGCTGGCAGCCTCAAGAATGGTCGGCGCGATATCGATCACATGAGAAAACTGGTTGCGAATCTCGCCCTGACTATCGATGCCGTCAGGCCAGTGAACAATCATGCCGTTACGGGTGCCACCAAAGTCCGAAGCAACTTGCTTGGTCCATTTAAAAGGCGCATCAAAGGCCACCGCCCAGCCTGCTGACATGTGCGGAAAGGTATACTCTCCGCCCCACTCGTCAAGACGGGGTAGTAGGTCTTCAACTTTTTCGGTCACCTGGTTGAAGTAGGTCATCTCGTTATACATGCCGATGAAACCACCTTCAGCGCTGGTGCCGTTGTCACCCGCAATGTAAATGATGATGGTGTTGTCTAGCTCGCCAATATCCTCGACCGCATCAACGAGTCGGCCGATATTCACGTCTGTGTGCTCCATGAATCCGGCAAAGACCTCGGCCTGACGCGCAAAGAGCTTACGATGATCTTCAGGTAGATCTTCCCAAGCACTCAAATCCTCTGGGCGACCCGCCAGCTCGGTAGACTCTGGAATGATGCCCATCTCCTTTTGCTTAGCGACGGTCTCGGTGCGGACCTGATCCCAGCCCTTATCAAACTTACCTTTGTACTTGTCGGCCCACTCTTTTGGCACATGGTGCGGTGCGTGCACTGCGCCCGTCGCAAAGTACATATAAAAGGGCTTGTCGGGCGTCATAGACTGCTGCGCTTTCATCCAGCCAATTGCCTGATTCGTCATGTCGTCGGTAAAGTGATAACCCGGGACGTGGGGCGGATTCACGCGGGTCACACCATCGTAAACCAGCGGGTACCACTGATCGGTCTCACCCCCAATAAAGCCATAAAACTTGTCGAAGCCTGAGTGCGTTGGCCAACGGTCGAACGGACCGGAGACACTGGTTTCCCAGGCGGCAGTCTCGTGCCATTTACCAAAGGCGCCGGTGCTGTAACCATTGAGGCGCATCATTTCAGCCACGGGCGCAACTCGGTTAGGAATTTTCCCGGTGTTTCCCGGAAACCCTGTAGCGCTCTCCATAATAGAGCCGGTATTGGTCTGGTGGTGGTTACGGCCTGTTTTCAGGGCGTTCCGCGTGGGGGAGCAGAGCGCCGTCGTGTGAAAGTTGTTATAGCGCAAGCCGCCCGCGGCCAAGCGATCCATCGTCGGTGTATTAATGGGACCACCAAACGGGGTGGTCGCACCAAAGCCCACGTCATCAATCAGCACAATAATCACGTTTGGCGCACCCTCTGGTGCTTCAACGCTGAACAATGGCGGTGCCTCGACATTGCGAACGTTAAGCTCCTTAAACTTGGGCGGATCAGGTTCAGCAATGGGAAGATGCGTGCGATCCACCTCGAAGGCTTGCGCACTGACCACCACCATCACAAACGAAATGCCTAGCAATAACCGTCTGGCAATGTTCATATTTGTTCTCCCCAACCTTTTCCTATTCGTAAAGCTTTCATAAAACTTAACGGCCGCTAACCTAGCCTGTGAGCGCTTGTCCCCCTGAAAGGACCGCTACACGTGTCGGCTTATTAATAACAAACAAATGTTAGGTTACGATGACGTTTAGATAACTTCAAAGGAAAGGGGAAATCGAGGATTTGAGAGCAAGTTGTCACCTTTTGCACCGCTGGCTACCTGCGCCATGTCGGTAGTACCCGGCGAAAAGGTGCTGCAATTGCCTTCGTATCAGTCTGCGAGCACCGATTCGAGGTACGCAAGCACAACGCGTTGTGCTTCCTTATGGTAAGTCGGGGTGAGGGTTCCCTTTTCAATAAGGGATTTCCGCCAGACAAGATCTGCAAGTTCTGAGCATATTTCGCAGGCCCTTGCAGCTCGGCGCGTATTGGGCGCCAAACCCTGCTGGTGAAGCAATGTAAACAGCGCTCCCCCAAAATCACGGCTCACTGTGTTGGCCGTTACAAGCGATACCGGGAGTAGAGCGAGAATCATCTCCACACGGTTTTTAAGATAAAAATCACGCACGCTGTCGATATATAGCACCATTACGTCACGCCAATCAGGGGCCCTTGGCGATTGAGGCAGCTCGGCAACCATTTTCTGTACACCACGCTGATAAAGCGCATCCAGAAGCGACTCAATCGACGCAAAAAAATAGTAGAGCGATGCTCTTGGTACAGCGGCTTGCTTGGCGACCGCATCGAGTGTGATCGTCTCTAGCGACCCCGCTTCGAGAATCAAATATTCAGCCGCTGCAATAATGCGGTTGTAGCGCTCCACCCCGGGTTTTCGCGTTGGTTGGCGAGCGGGTATGCCTGCTTTTTTGGCCATGGCTTCTTCACCTACATGCACGATGAGCACAACATAAACCTAGCTTGTGAAGACACATGCTCTTAGTTTTTGCTCCCTGAGTATTCCGTATCGCACTATTGATGAATTACGGCAAGCGAAATATTTGCTGAGCATTGAGCCGCCGCCTCCAGAGAGCTTGCCTCTAAATGGGCAATTGATACAGCTACAAAAATTTCTCAGTCGAGCGCGGAACCCACACCAAAAAGTGGACGCGCACTGAAATTACAAAACTGTGCGCTCAACCTGATCGTAAGGTCGATAAGCCCAAGGTTACTAACAGAACCCTAAAGAATCTGTCGCTTATAGAGATTTATCTGGCGTGACGTTAGCTCTAACCTATTGGTCTGGCATTTGGCTGCGATTGCCCATTTGGAAGATAGCGCAGTTGCGTAGGCAGGTTATCGGCATAAGTACAAACGACAATTGCGGCGTCAATGTGTCTGGTTTGGTGAGTAAGCATCGATCTGTTTCGCAGGCGGCATTGCGGCGCAAAAATGTTGTCTGACAGGGTCAGTATAATTTTCTGGAGTTTCCCTATGAGCGATAAATCACTGTCCTTGATTCTCGGCAGCGGCGGTGCGCGAGGCATGGCACACATAGGCGTGATCCGCTGGTTGGAGGAACATGATTATAAGATTGAATCAATCAGCGGGTGCTCAATGGGCGCGCTGGTGGGTGGAATATATGCCTGTGGCAAATTGTCGGAGTTTACCGACTGGCTGCGAGCCCTCGACAAGCTCGATATTGTTAAGTTACTGGACGTCACCCTGAGTGATGGCGGTTTTGTAAAAGGTGATCGGATTATCGAAACCTTGAAAGAGCTGGTCGGTAATCATTGCATCGAAGACTTGCCGATTACCTTCACAGCCGTTGCCGCGAATATCGAAGATGAAAAGGAAGTCTGGCTAAATCGCGGTCCAGTATTTGATGCCATCCGGGCATCTATTTCACTGCCACTGTTTTTTACCCCGGCCCAGCTGGGTGAGCAGCGTCTGCTTGATGGTGGCATTTTGAATCCAGTGCCTATTGCACCGACCTTCAATGACGCTACCAGCGTGAAGCTGGCGGTGAACCTCAACGGCAAGCCCCTCGCCTATGCCCAGCCCGCAAAGCAAATGACGGCGGAAGGTCAAAGTGGCCTTCGTGAAAAGGTGCAAACTTACATTGAAGACCTGGCCCGGCGTTCAGTGAGTAAAGTCGATATTGATATGGATATGTTCGACATTGCTAACCAAACGTTCGATGCTATGCAGGGTGCGATTGCGCGTCACAAGCTTGCCATCTACCCGCCAGACGTTGTGGTCGAAATTCCTCGTAACGCTTGCGGCACCCTCGAGTTCGACCGTGCGGAAGAGATGATCGAGCTGGGTTACGAGAGTGCGGAGAGCGCGCTAGGCTCGCTTAGTTGAGTTCTATTCCCGGGCACTGTGCCCGTTTGGGCAGCATCACTATTTGAGAAACGGCGAGAAGCGTCAGTGGGCCAGCCGGACTGCAGCGCAAACAAAGTTTACAGTGCCGCAGTCAATTCATAGTGGTAAATGCCGCAGCAAGGAACGCGAACAGGATTGAGATGCCAAAGAGGGCGGGTATAACAAATGCGGTGAAGCTAGTCGGCACATGCCCTGAGCTGTCAGGCATCCTTTCAGGGAGCCATAGTCTCGCTACACAGAGCAGTAGAAGGCTATACAGCAGCGACAATAGAGATACCGCCATAGCAGGCCCCAGCCCTTGGGGTTGAGTGAGATGGGGTAAGGCAGCAAGTACACCACAGGTAAAGCCGGCGGCACCTATGCCCAATAGTCGGGTTGCCCAGCCCGTGCCTCGAACTGCACCGCTTACTCGGTCGATGAGTGCAAACATAATGACCCCGCCGATAACCAAGGATGCGGCCTCCAAATTTATGATTGACTCAACTCCGGGGCCCATAAAGACACACGAGGCTAAAATACCGGTGAGCAATACAGTGCCCAGAAGCTTGAACTTGAGTGGATTAATCAGGGTGTTCGGTGTAAGTGCAAACGGAGTCAGTACGGCTACCACCACCAATCCCCAGAGGGTAGGCGCTAAAGTCACGCTAAGTATAGGACCGATTTGCGTGGGATCCGCTACATCGGTGAGCATTTGCACCAGCCCCATTAGTACGAGGATGATCATCAGGGGATGAATTAACTCTGTTATCAGATTGATACGATATCGACTGAAACCACCGGCCGCGGCGAGGGAGAAGGTCAAGCTAGCAATAATAACGATGGGAGTGAGATTAAATAAATGTGCAGCGGTAACGTACAAGATAGCCTCCTTTGGCACCCCAGACCCTCAGTAAATCGACAAGACCCTGTAGGCACAGATCCAATAACAGCAATGGATCAATGCAAGCACTGCAGCTCAAACTTTTCCAGATAAAGTTCTCATTTGGGCGAGGGAAATCATAGAAATATAATCTAGGTCACAGGTTGCCTATAGAGTGTCACCAAGCGTGAGGGTTTTAAGGCCCTGTTGAGGGCAGCCTCCTTCGCTAATGCTGTTGACGGGTTTGGGCATGCCATTCCTATAGGTCCATTCTTGAACGAAACCACGCAACAGCCAATATCGCACGTTGTTTGGTGGCCTCTTTATTATATGAATGTGGTTGAGCTGGCATCCTCTCCATAAAAAAGAGGTGGTGATGGAGGTGGCGCCTTGACTGGCGGTACTAGGAGTGACCGGGGAGGAGCCTACTATTCCGTGACTGTTCTGAATCTGTCGCTTATAGAGATTTACCTGTCGTGGCTTTAACTTATCCTACTGGCTCGTTGCTGCTAATGCCCTGGGGGCAGACCTATGATTACCTACACATATTGGCTTATAGCGTTTGGGCTCGCGCTGATGATTATGCTGCTGGTTGGCGCAAAATTTAAACAATGGCGCACGGCTACAGTAGTAGCTGTCGTGTTACTCATCGGCGCATGGGCCGCTTACTACTTCCATTTCCAGCAACTTTTTGTCAAGCAATGGGGGGGCGTTATGAGCGTAACTGTGCCCGATGGGCAGCGGCACCTGAACGCCACTTGGAAAGATAACCATCTGTGGATAGAAAACTACGACCCTAAATCCAATGTCTGCATCTTTACCGAATTTTCCAAGGGCAACATGTTGCAGGGCAAGGTCATTATCAAAAACTGCAACCCTGCCGCACTGGGCGAATAAGCGAGTCTGGGCTGCTTCTCGTCGAGTCCGGCACTGCTCTCGAAGAACGGACTCCGACGTCCGAATGGCCAATTGGCGTACTCTGGGGCTAAGGGCGTTCCGCGAACGCCAGCCCGCGGTGTCTGATTAAGAGGGCCGACTGGCCCCAGCCGGCATGGTCAGCTGATCTTCTTCATCTCGGGGAGCCGGAAGTTTTGTAGCTCTTCTAGTTTCGGCTCGTAGATGCGAGGAAGGTAGTTCCAGCCCTCAACGGTCGGGAGATGGTTGTCGACGTCGCCACAATCACCAAAGCGAGCATCAAAAGAGCCATCCTCGTTCAAGCTCATATTGTACTCATTCAGAATGCCGTCTTCACTGTACATCCAACCGTACGCGTCATAAATGGTGATCGAGAAAAATCCGGGATCTTTGAAAGGCGGGGCGGAGTAGGAGGTCATGTAGCAGCCGTCGTTGTTGAACTTGGGAGAGCCCAAGTACGGCGCCTGTGCATCGGGTAAAGGATCCCAGCCGATTCCCTGGTGATCGCCTCAGATGGTGGGGCGCCAGTACAGTGTGTCACTTATTGCACATTTGTTTGGTTCCTGTTGATATACCATAGTGAGTTGGCATGTCGTGGTGGTATGTCGGAAGACCATTCCTAAAAGGGAGATATTTATGCAAATTGTGAGAGCCATAGTGCTGAGTTTTTGTGCGTTCATGATCCTACCGGCGCTGGCTGATGAGGTCGAGACGACACTGGAGAATTTCCGCACGGCGGGTGCTGGCGACTTTATTGAGGACGCTTATGGCTACGCAGTGTTCCCCAGTATCGGAAAAGGCGGCATTGGCATTGGTGGTGCGCACGGTAAGGGTTTTGTCTATCAGGATGGCGAGCGGACGGGCAAGGTAAAAATGAGTCAAATCACCTATGGCCTGCAGTTAGGCGGACAGGTGTATAGCCAAATGATTTTCTTCCGAGATGAGCGCTCCTATAACGACTTCACGTCGGGCAATTTTGAGTTTGGTGCACAGGCGACTGCGGTGGCGCTAACCGCGAGCGCAACGGCTTCGACTTCAACTGGTGGCGGTGGCACTGCGTCTGCCGGGACCGACGCCGACTCTAACGACGTAACCGCTGAAAATAAGCAGTACGATGGTCGCAGTGGTATGGCGATCTTCACGATTGCCAAAGGCGGCCTGATGTACGAAGCCACGCTGGGCGGCCAAAAGTTCAAATTCGAAGCGTTGGACGATTAGCCCACAGAGTTAGATGAGGCCGCTTGATAGCGGCCTTTTTTTTGGCGTAGAAGTAGAAAATGGTGGGCCCAGTAGGGTGAGGTGGGGTTTCGAGAAGCACCGCTTCGAGCCAGCGAACGCCCAAGCGCTTCGCGCCGGCTGGAATAGTCCTACAGGTTCAGCACGAACGCAGTGAAGTGGTGGGCCCAGTAGGGTGAACCGGGGTTTCGAGAAGCATCGCTTCGAGCCGGTGAACGACCGAGCGCTTTGCGCGCGGGCTGGAATAGTCCTACCGGTTCAGCACGAACGCAGTGAAGTGGTGGGCCCAGTAGGGTGAGGTGGGGTTTCGAGAAGCACTGCTTCGAGCCGGCGAACGCCCAAGCGTGTCGCGCGGGCTGGAATAGTCCTACCGGTTCAGCACGAACGCAGTGAAGTGGTGGGCCCAGTAGGACTTGAACCTACGACCAATCGATTATGAGTCGACTGCTCTAACCAACTGAGCTATGGGCCCGAAAACGAAAGTTTATCAGATGTTTGGTCTCACCAAGCAGCTGAAATTACTCAATCTGCTGCTTGGTCTGGAATGCAGCGAACATTGATCACCCCTTCAATACCGCGCAGTTGCTCTAGCAGCTCCGCTGGGGGTGTGGTGTTGAGGTCAATCAAGTTATACGCAATTTCATCTCGGCTTTTGTTGAGCAGATCTACGACGTTGATTTGACTGTCACCGATGGCCGTCAAAATGTGGCTCAGTGTGCCGGGTAAGTTGGTATTGGTAATCGCAATGCGCGAACCGGTTGTGCGCTCAAGTTCTAATCTGGGAAAGTTTACGGAGTTGCGAATATTGCCGTGCTCCAAGAAGGCGCGAAGTTGATCGGCGCCCATAATGGCGCAATTTTCCTCGGCCTCTGCGGTGCTGGCTCCAATGTGGGGCATAAGAATGCAGTCTTTGCGTCCACGTAGCAGAGGGTGGGGAAAGTCAGTGATGTAGCGTCCTAAACCCTCGTTATCAAGGGCAGCAGCAACCGCCTCGGTGTCTACAATCTGCTCTCTTGCAAAGTTCAGTAGACAGGCGTCAGATCTGAAGTATTTCAAAGTCTCCTGATTAATCAGGTGGTGGGTGCTTTCAATGGCCGGCACGTGAATTGAAATGTAATCGGCACGCGAAAATAGCGCCTGCATATTTTCCATGCGCTTGACGCTGCTGGGCAGCTGCCATGCCGCCTCTATAGAAATAGCGGGGTCGAAGCCGATAACATCCATTCCCAATTCGAGGCCTAACTGAGCGACCAGGCTGCCAATAGCGCCCAAGCCTAAAACCCCTAGGGTCTTACCCTTGAGCTCAGCGCCGGCAAAGCGCTTTTTTTCCGCCTCAAGCAGCGGGCCCATCGCTTGTTCATCAAGGTCCTCTGAAAGGCTATTGACGAATTCTATACCGCCCAAAATATCCCGAGAGGCCAACAGCAAACCTGCAGCGACAAGCTCCTTTACGGCGTTAGCATTGGCTCCAGGGGTGTTAAAAACGGGAATGCCACGTTCTGTGCAATGGCTCAAGGGGATGTTGTTAACGCCAGCACCTGCTCGGGCAATGGCGGTCACCGATTCAGAGATTTCGTCAGCCTGAAGCTTATGGCTGCGCAACAGCATGGCATCGGCGCTGCCAATTTCACTGCCTACCTCATAGGATTGTCTGGGAAATCTCTCAAGCCCTTTGACCGAGATGGCATTAAATGTTCGAATTTTAAACATGATTTTTTTCGCTGTATCGCTCGCGATGAAGGGTTTTGGGGCGGAAATGGATGGGAATATCCACGCGCGGAGCGCAGATTAACAGAAATCAGTGGTATTTATTGGATCTGACGGGATTTCGTCTCGACTTTCGTTACTGTAGAGCCTGTTGACCCGGAGAACTCATGTCCAACCCTGCCCCTATACCAGCTCAATCGGTGCCCAATGCCGCCAATGCCTCTAGGCATAGCTTGCCCGAGTGGCTGATAGCAGATCTCCGGTCTGACCATGCGGGTGAGATGGGTGCGGTCATGATTTACCGGGGTATTTTGGCGGTAAGCCGGGATGCTGGTGTCAGGGAATTTGCGCAGCATCATCTGGCGACCGAAGAAACACACTTACAGCGTATCAGTGCACTGCTTCAAGATAGGCAACACACGCGGTTGTTGCCTTTGTGGCGCGTCATGGGCTGGTTGACCGGGGCTTTGCCGGCAATGCTGGGAGCAAATAGTGTGTTTGTGACCATCGAGGCCGTGGAAACTTTCGTCGATCATCATTATCAGGAGCAGCTGAATCGAATAGATCCCGAAGGCAAGTATGCCGATATTCGGTTGATCTTGGAGGAGTGCCAAGCCGATGAGATCGCCCATCGTGATGAAGCCCGAGGTCTTGCAACGCAAGCGCGAGGGCCATTGCTGAGTTTATGGGCACTTGTGGTGAAAAGCGGTTCGGCGGCGGCTGTTTGGGCCGCCCGCCGAGTTTAGGTTAGATCAGGCAGGTTCCCAGGCGTCTGGCAGTGAGGCGTTAACCACGCCACCATCGACAGCTACCGTTTCCCCGACGACATAATCGCCAGACCTTGCAGCGAGATAGATAGCGGCCGCGGCCATATCCTCATCGGCACCGATACGCCCACTGGGAATTCCAGGAGCAATGGCATCGCCATAGTCACGGGCTGCTTTGTTCATTTCAGAGGCAAAAGCGCCGGGGGCAATAGCCGTCACGTTTATGTGATCAGTGATCAATCGTGCCGATAGGCGCTTGGTGAGGTTAATCACCGCCGCTTTAGAGGCCTGATAGCTGTAGGTTTCCCAAGGGTTAAGGCGCAAGCCGTCAATCGAGGCAATGTTGATCACTTTGCCCGGGCGCGCTGCCGTGGCGGCAGCTTTTAAGGTAGGGAAGAGCGCCTGCGTCAAAAAGAACAGTGATTTCACGTTAAGGTCCATGACCTTATCCCAGCCTTTTTCTGGAAAAGCTTCGAAGTCTTGACCCCAAGCGGCGCCAGCATTATTCACCAAAATATCGAGTTTAGGCTCCTTCGCGGTCATAGCCTCGGCGAGAGCGCGGCAGCCATCAACGGTGGAGATGTCGGCGGGCAGTGAGTGGCAGTTGTCGCCGAGCTCAGCAGCGACTTCGTCACAAACTTCGGCTTTGCGCGATGAAATATAAACTTTAGCGCCTTGTGCAATGAAGCCTTTGGCAATCATGAGACCAATGCCTCTTGAGCCACCTGTCACAAGGGCAGTCTTACCCTCCAGAGAAAAAAGGCTGTTTGTATCCATAAATCCGTCCTGTCGCGTTGTGCATTAATGATGAGGAGGGCAAACCCTACCGAACACCGACGAGGTATGCCAGCCCAGTGGACTCTGGCATGATCAAAACATTACCTATGTACAAAGAGGAGATCTGCTTTTGTGTGCAGACGATGATCGCCCGGCCGCTGAGGAGCTCGCCGCGCGCTTAAAACACAGTGCGCGTTTGGCCTCGGTGGGAAAATTGGCCTCTAGTGCGGCTCATGAAATTAACCAGCCGCTCAATGTGATTCGTATGGCGGCATTTAACCTTCGGCGCGCTATTCAGAAAGGGACATTAGATGCCGAGTCAGCCCTAAAGAAACTCGAGCGCATTGACACGCAAATAGCGCGGGCAGCGCGACTTGTGGGGGGCATGAAGGCGTTTTCGCCGACCGGTGCCGATACGCCTACCAATATCAATCCCACCGAGGCATTGGCAACGG
>Ga0233444_10005254_pt1 | contig 12033 bp, 6 predicted proteins | sample SI_124_October20_6_FD_182792 | JGI IMG/M metagenome (GOLD analysis project Ga0233444, IMG submission 182792) | Seawater microbial communities from Saanich Inlet, British Columbia, Canada - SI_124_October2016_10_MG | ecosystem: Environmental > Aquatic > Marine > Inlet | place: Canada: British...
TTTGAAAGTGTGACAAAGGGTACCTTCATTGTGAACCCTCCGCGACAAAGGGTAACCCTTTGCTATGCCCTGCAAAGGGTTGCAACCCTCTGTCATTTTCAACAAATTTATTTTCAAAAGTTGAAAACTTTTCACCAGACTCAATGAAAACCTGAAGCAATTCTTCAACGGCTCCTTTGTTGCCTCGCTTCATCTCAAGCTGAGCGTTCTTTGCCAGTTCGCAAAGGATGGAGCGCAGATCGTTGAGACTCCCAGATTGCAGTTCAAGTCTGGGAGCGGGGACTCTAATTCCATCAGTTCGGATTGTCCCCGCTAAATCGAGAGGTTGAGCGTTTCCAGTCGTATCCTCTCTCATGGGAGCGGGGACCACTTTTGAATATCGTTTGGTCCAGCCGATTTTATCGCCATCATTTTAACCATTTCTTGAGTTGTTTACTTTATATACTCTGAATTGAAGCAAATTCTGCTGCGGAAGTAGCCGAAGTCCTCTGTGATTTACGTCATGGGGCAGAGAGGTGTGGGGTATCACAGGATGTGATACACTATGAAAACCAAAAGAATATCTAAAAATAAAACTCTTAAGTCGACGATTCTATCACGAATCGGACTACCTTGCCCTTGTTGTGGCAAGATTATGGTCGGGTCTTCCGACTCCCCGCTATATGCGACCTTGGAACACATCATTCCATTAGATCACGGTGGCACAAATCACCCAAACAATCTTGATGTCATTTGTACTTCTTGCAACAGCGCAAGAAATACCGTTAAACAACATTTTGACAACCGTTCCCGCCAAGTTCCTATTGAATATTGGCAATACTCCCTTCGAAACTCATTTATTTACAGCATTGATAGATTCTACAAAGAATATCACGTTGTATTCCTTAATGCGAGGTTCGGCAATAACTGAACTGAAACCCTCACACAACTCTGCCCACTAACGAATGCACTTTAGACACGGTACTTCCGCAGCAGCTTAACTTCTTACTGTCCTTTCTGATGTGATAAGCATGTATAACATTCTTCAAATCATATGCATATTTTGTAAAGAATAAATAGAGGGGATATCCAGTGAAGAACATGCAGCATCATTCTGATTCGATGCTGTTGCCTTTTGAGAACATAGTTTTGCAGTCCAAATACCAAGAACTTTTTTCGAAATCTTTCGAAGAAGTTAGCAAGAACTATACGAATATAACAAATTATACTGAGCCATACTCTATCATCCGCAAATTAAATCAAAAAATCTTCAGCCTTATTAAAAACGAAGACCGGGAGATTTCAATATCATTCAAACTAGCCAATTCGATTGGAAAAATCAGTGATGTTCCGCACATGGATATCCTAGAAGAACTTCAAAATTTTAGCGAATTAATTCAAGATAAAATAAAAGAACGCTCGGAGATAAAAGAATCTAAATTCGATGTTCTCCTCTATACCAAGTTATTAGAACTAAGTTTTTTTGAACCTTTGATGAAAGGATTGTTTCGCAAATATCAACTAGACGAACAATATTTTGAACAACTCTTTTCTTCTGCTCGACGTAGTAGGCCTCAATCATGTGACTGCGATTGGGGAGAACAGGGAGAAAAAGATCCTGAAAGTTGTTCATCTTGTTCTGCACATACCGCTTTTTTCTCACATTCTTCAATAATCCTCCACAGAAATTTTTCTGAACACGCTAACCAATTACTTTTACCGAACAATAGAAAGGCACTGGAAGAGTCATTCAAGAATTCCCAGTTCATTTGGAGCAAAATAAAAACATCCGATATCGTCAAAATTGCGGCTACAATATACCACCTTCTAGGATTCAACAACCTTCTTTGGGATAAAGCCTCTTACACTGTAGAAGATATTTGGGAAAACTACCCCTCAACTGTCTCGGTAGATGAGATGTCGGAAACACTTAATCGATTGATGAGTGGAAGGATATGGAAAGACTATGTCGATCTTAAGGGGAGAAAAGCCAACTTAATCACTGAATTGAAAAATGGAAAGGTCATTACAATATATGGAGAGGGGGCAACTGGTAAAACCGAATTAGTGTATCAATCATTAGACGATATTGTTAATTCCGGAGATTTTAGTTTTGACTATCTTCTACCGTTTACTTTCAAAGGAAATCAGCAAGGTGAACTTAATGACGAAGGAGAACTAACAGAGGTCAATCATCAAGGATGGGATGCTAAATCCGAATTTACACAAATCCTCGATGTTCTCTCATCTAAATGCTCCATTCCAATTAGAGATGGAACTGATTCCAACGAACGGCTTCAAAGAGCCGCAGATTTCCTCGCAACTCAAAAAGTGTGTATGATTATCGACAATCATGAGACAGTAGATGCAAACGACCCGGATCGATCTTTTGACAGATTGCTCAAAGAATTTACTGAACATCCGGATTTTAGCAGTTCCCATACTCGAATAATTTTAACAACCCGTGTTAAGCCAGATGAGAAAAGAATTGGCAAATCAATTAAGATGAAATATCTAAGTTTTGAAGAAATGAGTAAACTGAGCCGCGTAAGATCTAGATGGCTGGCAACGAATAATCGAAACCAGAATTTTAACCTCCAGCTACAAGATGAAAATGATAAACATTGGGAAGATTTACAAATTTGGCTCACGAACGAATTGAACCATCAATTGGAAATAGAACTTGCCGGCCATCCGCGTGTAGTATTTATCGCAGTTTACGCAGCCATGTTCAAAAATGGACAGAAGAAACCACTCAAAGAAATCATCAAAAATCTAATACAAACTGCTCGCAATGTTTCAAATTCTGAACACAGTTTGAACCCATTGAGAAGTTTAATGACGTATATTACCTCTCGTTCCTTCACATACATCCCAGATATAGATTCGAACTATCCGGTTATTGCAAAATTAGCAAGATTACATGAATTTTCTGACCAAGAACTGATTGTGATTTGTTCGGAAGTTGAGGGACATTATTCCAAACTTCAGCAAGACCTCATTAATCTTAATTTGATCGTTGAGACAGAAACTGGATATTCATTTAGAACTCGATACCATTCTCAAGATTTGTTGGAGTTCATCAACGAAAGGTACGGCCCAATGAAAGACGAAGGTGAAAGTTTCAAATGGTGGTCGTCAAAATTAAAAGACATCTCCCTACGTCCTATACCCTGGAACAGATTACAACATTTAACAATTAACAATCTCGACCAGCCTTTGGAGTCGGCTTTGGAATCGGCCGCAACAACAATTCGTGAAAATATTTCACACCTGGAATCTAAAGAGGTCATTAAAGAAAATTTTGATACAGTGATTGCTTTAGTTCGTCAATTGAAAAAATGCTTAGTACAGATGAACAGACCTCAAGAGACCCATCAAATTCTCTCTGACAAGGATTCACGCGCTTACTTGCTAAACTTTGAGCGCTTCTGTTTGCTTTCAATCAATTCGGCGATTAAAGGACTTTCCAAAATCCCTGAATCTACACTTCCCTTAAATGAATTCAATGGTTTGACAAACTTGAGTCATGAAATGTGTATGGCGTTCCAGGAAAAAACAGAAAACACCACTTTCTGGGAGGAAATAGAAGAACACATCCATGTATTATTGCATGCACTTTGCTATAACTCTCGGAAATACAGCAATGACACGAGTGCTTCACTCCATACATTGTGGAACCTAAGTCAATTCTACTTGGAAGAACATCCTTCATACGCAATTTGTATTGGAAATAAATTGTTAAACCATGCTGGCAGAAATACGGATAGAGAAATAATTAACACTATATTGGAATTAGATATTCTTCCTGAAGACAATGATATGGAACCTTTGATAAAAAGGTTAGAGCCTTTCGGAGGATATTTGTGGCATGACTATGAAACTTCTCTTGGCTCACCTAAGATTAAAAATTTCCTTGAACAATTACTTGGATTGAAGTCCGATGGAGCATTCTCAAAGCTCGAAACCTTTGTCAGTGATATCAGCGTTAGTAAAAAAATACTTTCTGGAACAATTACTAATTCTGAAGATACCAAAATTAGCATAAGAGGTATTACTGAATTTGAATTTGAACAGGCAGAAGTTGTGGTTCAAGTTCTTGCTACGGTCTATGAGTTTGATGGCGAAGAGGGAGTTGAACATTTATTATGCCGACTTCTTAACATCAAAGAAATAAAAGAAATCCCAGTTAAACCATCGATCTCTGCTTTACCGACCAATCAAAATTCTGGAAATGTACAAACCACAACCCACCGCTCTCTTAATGAAATTTCTCTGGATGAAATGTGGGACTTATTGAGTAGTTACCACTTCACTACCATCCAAGCAAGTCAGTTACTTGGGCCTATACTAAGAAAAATTGGCAAAGAAAAGGGTTTACCTACCGGAACATGGAAAAAATGGAAGAAGAAAAACTTCCGGGAATATGCAAATGATTTTCCCCGAATTATTAACGAACTATCGGATGATTCGTGGTCTGTTCGGGAAAAACGGACAGGTGAATGGTGGATTTCTCGAGGCTCGCATAAACTTTCTAAAAATGAGGAACAATCGCTAAAGGAATTTATTGAAAGGCAGAACAATAAGCGATTAGAAATTATATCGTTTGGAATTTCCAATGTCTCAAAAAAACCCAAAAAACGCCGAATAATAGGCCATATCAAACCCTTACGAGGAAGACCACGTTCCTCCAATCCTCTTGAAGAGGAAGAATAAGATATTCTCAATCAACGAATCGATATTTATCCGATAAGCCCAGTCGCCATCCGCAACACTTTACTCGACTTTCCGCCGAACCCAGTGAATTGAATCCCTTCATTTTGAACCGAATATTCTTCAGTTGGTGCTTCAAGAATCCACTGCGCCTCCATTGAGGATTGGTAGACATTCGTCAGATAGTGCAATTCTTGGTTGCTTGAACCACGCCAAAGTAATGAATTGTCTCTTAATTTGGCAACAAATGGACCAGTTGAAAGCATGTCACAGTTGTGGAGCAATTCTGTAACTGAACGCTCGGTGCTTGAAAGAAGATCTTGATAGGAGTATCCAGAAAAAGCGAAGAAGGTAAATGATGGACTTTGCTTGCGAACTAATTTGATTGTTTCTAGTACGGCTGCGGATTGCTCAAAAGGCTCTCCTCCACTGAATGTAACGCCTTCGATGCCAGGTATCGAAAGCAGCCATTCGGCAATTTTTGAAGGCTTAACCAGCGATGCAGCACTGTGCGAGTGGGTTGAGGCACTGTAGCAACCAGGGCAACCAATGGTGCAACCCTGCACCCAAATCACTGCCCGAACGCCAGGTCCATTTGCACGACTTCTGCTCATCGTTGCTGACACATTAAGCAGAAGTTCACTCATTTCTATTCCTCCAAATTAAACACTGAATTGCCTTTTCCATCGCCGCTAACATGTAACTTCAGTCGGCGAACTTTGAGCTGATGGAGGTGTTCAAACAAATACAAACTCATTGGATTGACCAGTTTCTGTTCGATGATGTTAATCAGTCCACGACCACCATGGCTCACGTTTCCTTCACCAACGAGTTTTTGCACGTGGTCTTCATCCAAGATGAGTTCGAGATTGAATTGGTCGAGAAGATGTTCTCGAATTCCACTTAACTTGCCTGACATGATGGCAGAACGAATTCCAGGGTCATTGATGAAATCGAACACAATGATGTTGTCGCCAAATCGGTTGAGTAATTCTGGCCGCCCCAATGTATCGTTGAAATGGCCTTGAACCGCTTGCTGGAAATGAGCCTTTGTTGCTTCCATATCTGAACTTGGTTGAGCATCACTTGCTCCAATATTGGATGTGAAAATGATGACCGTTTCTGAGAAGTGAACGGTTTGACCTCGTCCATCAGTAAGACGTCCATCTTCGAGAATTTGTAGAAACTTGTCCAAAACACGTGGATGAGCCTTTTCAATTTCATCAAAGAGGAGTACTGAGAATGGTTTTTCCGCAACCGCATTGGTCAATTGGCCACCCTCTTCAAAACCGACATAACCAGGTGGTGCGCCAATCAATCGCTGGTCGGCATGCTCTTGACTGAATTCAGACATATCAAAACGAATGCAATTGTTCTCATCTCCGAATATAAATTCAGCAATCGACTTCGCAAGTTCGGTTTTACCAACACCGGTAGGTCCGACGAAAAACAACGTTCCTTTCGGTTTGGTCATTTGACGCGAATGCTGGACTCCAGCAAGACCGAGGAAAGCACGAATAATCATCGTGACGACTCGATCGACTGCTTCATCTTGTCCTTTCACTCGCTGTCGAATAATATCTCCAGCCTGTCCGACACGGTCTTGATCAAGTTGAGTCCAAGGTGATTCCTTTTCGCCAAACCTGTAAAGGTTCACGAGATCTTCCACTGGAAGGGCGGTTTGACTTTGTCGCGATAAGGCTGCGAGATTTCGCATGTCAACAAGCGACATACCGTCGGTCATTTCCGCTAAATGTTGGAGCGAATCACGACCTTCCTGACCAGATTTTAGGATGAAATCTTGTCGAAGATTATCCACTGCTTTCCTGCGTTGGAGAAGATCAGGGGATGGGACATTGACAATTCGAATCCTGTCATCATGGTTGTAAAATCGGGGCGGGAGAGTACCTAGGGTTGGTGTGATAATCACTAACAATCCAGTAGAATTATTTAACGCAGTGCCTCGAAGTTGACTCATTGGTTGCTCTGAGATTGCTTTTCCAAGTTTCGTTAAATGACTTCGCTCATCCGAATCTTGTTGGTTTGCAGTGGTGATGAGATGCTCGCCCCAATCGACCACAAACATCGGCCTCTGTGCAGATGAAGTAGTCAATACCTGTCTTATTGCATCAAAAGCAAATGCAGGGTCTCGATAGGCAGCAGGTGCGTTTACACATCCTCCGATAGTTTCTGGAACTTCATCCAACGTTGAGTCGCCTAAGTCGTATTCATCTCCTTCTTCTGAAGGAGCATTTTGTTCCATCATATCGGTGAAAAGCGTTAAATGACTCTGTTTTGGAAACCTTAGACCATCAATGGCGTCCCATGTTCCCTGAAGTGAGAATCGCTCGGCAAGCGTATCGACGACAAGTTCGGACAACCGCTGTTGATTTCCATTTGAGGACGGCCATAAATCACGTACATTTCCATACAAAATTAAGCATCGTCGGAAGCCAGATTCTCGTTCGAGTGTTCGTATCCATTCTGTGTCATTCATTGCCGTCCACCGCCCATTGTGCGCGTGTTGCCACCGCTGGGGAATCCTTTGCTGCCTTTGGAAATCTTGTCGGGGTTTTTCCAATTATGCTGGATGGGTCCAGTCGTAATACTGAAGTTGGTCTCTAAAATACCGAGTACCTCATCCAAATGATCTGCACATTTCCGTTCAAGGAATCCGTTCATGTCAAACTCCATTTGACCATTCAAATCGACTTCAAATCGTATAGTTCGATTCGAAGGAAGCGTTCCAATCATGACCACGCCTCCAGTTACTTTGTCAATTGTTGGTTTCCCAACTGCAAATCCTAAATCACGCATTGTTTTCATGAGTGCAGTGATAATTTCTCGCCGTAGTGTTTCATCGACGGATTGTTTCATGTCTCGCTCGTGAATTTCGAGAGCGAATTGGCGCATTTGAGCAACTTCTTGTTGCAATCCGGTGATTTGTCTTTTTTGAACGGTAATAGAGAGGTCTTCAGTTTTCCGAATGAGGGTTTCCACCTCTTTTCTCGATTCTTTGTGTTCGAGATCTTCAAGTCGCGCTTCTAATTCGAGTTTTAGCCCAATAACGGCTGATTCTGCCATCCATTGCTCCCGTTGCAAAGCGTCTTGTCGTAGATTCGAAGTCTCTGACAGACTGGATAATTTTGCCTGTTGCACATTCAGTTCATTGAATGCTGCGTCAATGTTCCCTGTGGCAGGTGTGTCTTTGGCTTTGTTCACTGCAGCCATTATTTCACGGATTTCTTCTTGAACCCATGCAGCAGTTCCGCTTGCAGCGAGTGTTCGCTGGGTTCGCTCGATGGCCTGTGCGAGAACAGAGGTTTGTTGCTTGACTCTGTTGCGTCTTGCTTGTTCTTGCTTGCGCTCCAACTCTCGCCTTCGTGCTTCAATTTGTGCTTGCGTCATGCCTCGTGAACTCATTTCTTTTTCCCGCCTTCCTTCTTGGGTTTCTGCTCTCGCTTTGCCTTCGCATCCTCAGAATTTTTGATTTTCCTTTTGAGATTTTCAAGAGCAGATTTTAATTCCCCCTTTAGCAATGTCAGTGAAGTTTTTTCAAGCCCCTTCGTCGTTATGTGTTCAAGCCACAGAACCATTTCAGTCTCACTGCCTTGCTTCAATTGACGTATGCAGCGTTGAGACATCCAATTCTCTAGCGTCTTCAAAACCGGTGCCCAAACTTTGTTTGATTTCACGAAAGCATCGACTTCAGCAATTCCAGTTTCTATTGTTTTGATGGTGTAATCATTGCCAAAGTAAGGTTGCAATGCGCCCTTGAGTAGTTTTTCATTGACCGCTTTACCCATTCGAGATAGACTGTCTTCCTCAGCTTGTGAGAGGGCTTCGAGTTGAACAGTAAAATTAGGCTGTTCGATGGTTCGTTTCCATCGAACGATTGCATGCATTGGTGCAATAATCTTCATTGTATCTTCAGCCATGTTTACTTCATCAAGCAAATCTTCAACAGAATGTGGTTTGGGCACTTCCTCCAAAATATGCTCAGCAATTTTTGTAGCCTCCTTACCAAGTCCACACTCAGTCAATCGATTCATCGACTCAAGCACGTTCTTTGGAATAGAGTAATTGCTCGGAGTTTCCAATGAATTACCCCAAGAGGTAGAAGCTTCTTTGAGAAGATTTTGTTTGATTGATTCGCCGTTCAAACCACATTGAAGAGCGGTGATTTCCTCTATGGTTTGAGCCATCTCAAACGGAATCTCAGAATATGTCACGGGTAGACGTGTTTGGAGTCCATCAAACCATAGAGATTGTGTGAACTTGCGTTCCTTTCCAAAGTTACGAGCCAAGTCATGACACTGCTTGAGGTATTGATTGATTCCTTCGATTGAAAAATTCCATGAAAAGTTCTGGTATTGATTTTTTGTTGCCCACCGAGGATCATCAATTGGGTCGGTCAAGGTTGCTAACAAACGCATTGTCTTGATGGCTTCCAGAGTGTGAGGCAAATCTGCATCCATGTCATGCTCGTGAGTGAGCATGTTCCGGCCTGCTTTTGTCTTCTTTAATTCAGCATGGAGTTTTTCGTTGATGACTCCAATATTGTGTAAATCACTCAGCATGCCTGCGAGATCAGAGACTTGTCGACGGTTTCCAACAATGAGGTCCTTGACAATCAGTTCCATGTGGCGGTTCACTTCGAACCTCGTCATTGTGCAATTCCCAAGTAAAGTGTTCTCTAAATTGGCCATTTCTTCCCATGGAATTGCCTGTTTACGTTGCCGGACCGCTGTCCACAGTGTGAATAAATCACTGTTCTTCTCTGAAGAAGAAGCTTCAACAGCAATAGCATGGATTGAGCGTTCGATGGTTGCCCAACAATCGGCCTTCTCATCAGGGGAAATTCGTGAATCTTCTACAATTTCAAGAAGTCCCTTGATACCTTTATTCGAATTTAAACAAATGGATGCATATTGATCCACGAAAGCCTCTATTGCAGCATGCATATAAGCTAAACCGACGGGTCCAACAGCCAAACTTAGTTTGGCTTGGATGTCCTTCAAATCACTGAGTATTTCTTCCATCTTGGTAGATTTGATTCCTGAAATCATGGCTTGAATCCATTGGTCCAAGTCCGCAGGAGCATTCGTCATGAGGAAGAGGTGTTCAGGACTCAGCAATGTTCGAAGGTATTCATCAACTTTGGCCACCGTTTTCTCGCCCCGTTCCTTCGAGTGACAAAGGACTGGAAGGCGCAGATCTTCCTTAGAACTGATGGGAATACTGATGAAACCAGTTTCAAAGAATCCAGTGCCCATGGCAATTGTTCCAGGTGGCATAATATTTTTTGAAGGGATAGTGAAACTCGGAGGAATGGACTCATCAGCTTGTTGGAATTTGTAATTTTTCTTTAGTTGTTTAGACAAACACACCATCGTTCGGGAAGTCAGGAGATTATCAAGCGACGAAAGAGGCATGTCGATGAGACGTGTCATCTGTTCGTGCTCATGAACTACCAGAATGCCTTGTTGGGTCCTTTCTTGCGCTACCATTCGGTCGAGGCGAACCAATGGGCTTGCGTTTTTCACGGATGTTGGATTCATTCCTTTTGTGTTTGGTAGTGAGCTTGCAAGGTGCTTTAGCAAACTTGAATGTTGTGAATTGAGTTGTCGCAAATGGCTCTCAATCCAGCGGACCCTTGGTATATGCTCACGTTGAAGATGAACAAGCCATTCTTGCTTTCGATCTACGTGTCCTACAACGAGTGTAAAGTGGAGTGGCAAGTGGACTTCTCGATTTTCAAATGGGCTTTCTAAGACTTCGATTGTGTTGATTTCAACCACTTCGTTTGTGTGGAGTGAAGACAAAACTCGCTCGATTTCACCCCGTGTGGGTTCGACTTGGGACCACTTTCCTTTTGGCTTGTTTTGCCATACAAATCCTACTCTTTCTGGCCATCTTTCTTCGATTGCATCGTGCACGATTTCATTTCCACCAACGATGTAAACCCCACCAGTTGTCATGCATCGGGCAAACGAATAGATTTTCATCTCAGTTGGTTCCTTCATGTATTTGTTTACAAGCGCCTCTTTGCCCAAGGCATTCACTTCAAATTTCATTCGAGAGAATCGATCCTCATCTTTCGCGTCAGTGGTTTGGTTGAGTTGATCAATTTGCTGTTGCAAAATACTTCGTTTGCGCCTTAGTTCATTCAATTGCTCCTCATTGCCTCCATCAACGGCCAATCGTTCCAAAACGACTCTGAGCTCTTTGTTAAGTAAGATGGCATCATCGTTTGGATTTTTTGAATCCGCTTCCTCAACCGAATCAATGGTGTTACAAAGTTTGAGTGACCTCAAGGTAGAATCTACCAAGAGCGGATCCAGCCCAAATTGATTGATGATATCCCTTGCAGTACATCCTGGAATAGCGTTGAAAGCCTTGAGAATGTAATGCTCCAAGAGCGTCAATGAACGCTGCCTTGCGTGAGTGACTTCCACTGGGTACACCTGCATGAGCCAATGACCATCGACCGTGTGAATCGCCGACTTATCTTGCAATTGCATTGCATCAGACATCGCTTTGAGTCCAGATTCAGAGCAAGTTGCGGCCATCCAGCACCCCTCCTCCAATTGTTTTCCTCATTAATTCGTGATAATATCGGGGCCATTCTATGTCCCCATTATCGCGCTTGATCTTGACGTTTACTCCATTCCAAGCCCAGCGGTTACCGAGCACGATAAGCAGGTTCTGAGCCCTTGAAAATGCTACATTGACGCGATTTGGGGATTTGGCGAAACCAGTGTCTGGCGGCATGATAGACACTTGGTTCTTGTTTGCGGATTTGTTAACAAACACATTGTCATAACTAATCTCTGGATTATTTAACAACCTTTTCAATTTCCTGGCTTTGCCCTCACCTATTCTATCAGAGCGGACCATGCTTACAATGACAATCGGACTTTCCGCACCTTGGAAACGATCGACTGTATCCACGCGAATGTTGAGGTGTTCCCATCGTTTTTCAGTTGTGTTTGAGGCTCCTGCAAAGGCTGTTTCGTTGAACTGCTTCCTCTGTCCGGCATAGAATGTGATGAATGCGACTGGTAGGGTGCCATGACGATCAACATGGCGAAGGTGCGGGTGGTCCGCCCACTCTTCCACAGGCCGACTCTTCTTCCATTCACCAACTTGTTCATTCAGTTCATCAAAGATGTACTCTGCTAGGGCAACTTCCCGCTCGTTCACGTAGGTGGTCCCCCTTTTCTTTTCAGCACAATAGGTATTGTTCCGGGTCAATGAGGAATCGACCCAATACATGTGCCGTCGAGGGTGAATTAACTCCGATCCTTTATTTTCAAGCCCATAATCATCTTTCTTCCG
>Ga0233444_10005255_pt1 | contig 12030 bp, 16 predicted proteins | sample SI_124_October20_6_FD_182792 | JGI IMG/M metagenome (GOLD analysis project Ga0233444, IMG submission 182792) | Seawater microbial communities from Saanich Inlet, British Columbia, Canada - SI_124_October2016_10_MG | ecosystem: Environmental > Aquatic > Marine > Inlet | place: Canada: British...
AAGCTCAAAAATTATGGGAAAGAATGTAGAATAGCTGGCTATTGAAGCTAAGTGGAAAAAGACCGTGAGTAAAACTGAACAATTGTCCCAAGAAGAATATCTAAAACGATGCCAGGCAGCAGCGGACGATGGCAATGTGGTTGCCCAGAACACACTGGGGTTTTTGTATTTAAATGGTCAAGGGATTGAGCAGAATGATGAAGCAGCGGTGACATGGTTTAGGCGTGCTGCTCATGATGGCTACGCGGCCGCACAATACAATTTGGCAGTGATGTATAAGCTAGGCCAAGGGGTTGAGCAAAGTCATCCTGAATCGATTCGGTGGATGCAGGCATCTGCAAACCAAGGTTATGTGGATGCACAGTCTAATTTAGGTAATTTGTATTATCAGGGTTTGGGTGTGATGCAAGATTATGCGATGGCTTATCTATGGTGGACATTGGCGGAACAAAATGGCGCTAATGATGTTGAGCATAATATAACGGACTTGGCTAAGAAGATGACGGGAGCACAAACTCGAGAAGCTGAGCAGCTCGTTGTACAATGGCAAACAAAGCATTAAGTTTTCTATTTAATCTGTTATTAATATTTACTTCAGGAAAAGCGCGTGTCAAAGAATATTTATTTTATAGTTGCAGCGGTGTTGGTTGGTTTTTATATTTTCCAAACGTATACACCGTCATTGAATGAGGAAGAGTTAGCCGCGAATAAGCTGGCGAGCCTGACCTATCTGGAAGCGAACAAAACAGTCGAGGGTGTGATGGTGACTGAGTCTGGTTTGCAATATCAGCAATTGCAGACCGGGGCAGGGACAGTTCATCCGAAAGTGACGGATAAAGTGACCGTGCACTACGAAGGCTCTTTAGCCGATGGGACTATCTTTGATAGTTCGATTAAGCGTGGTGAGCCGATTAGTTTTGGGCTAGAACGTGTTATCGCCGGCTGGAAGGAAGGTTTACCGTTAATGGTCGTTGGGGATAAGACGCGTTTCTTTATTCCGCCGTCTTTGGCCTATGGTGAACAGTGGGCTGGGGATATTCCGCCTAATTCAGCGTTAATATTTGATGTTGAATTATTAGAGATTAATTAAACGTTTCGTTTTAAAGAACGATATAAAAAAGCCACCCGACGAGGTGGCTTTTTTTGTGGGTGTTATTGCCACATTAACTCGAGCTTCATGGCGATATGGGGAATGCCAGCCTCCATAAACTCTTCGCCTTCGGCGATAAAACCATGTTTTGTATAAAACCCTTCAGCAGGACGTTGGGCGTGAAGCTTTAACTCTTTCATTCGACTTTTTTTAGCCGTTTTGATGATTTGTTCCATCATGGCTGAGCCGGTGCCTTGGTTTCGGAAGCTATCTAAAACCGCCATACGACCGACAATACCATCAGATGTTAAACGCGCTGTGCCAATGGGATTTCCATCCAGTGAGGCAACGAGATGTAGGGCGTTTTCATCATGATCGTCCCATTCATCTTCTTCAGCTATCTTTTGTTCATTGATGAAAACAGCGTGGCGAACATGTTTTGCTGTTATTCCGGCGCGAGCCCATTCAGCGAGTAAAATTTTAAGCATAATAGTTGTTTATTTCTTTGACCAAGCGAAAGGGGCAAACGCATCATCGACTGGTGTGTCGGCCATGTGGTTGAGGTAGTTGCTCATGACTTTTTGGGATAGAACGAGGACAACATCTGTAATCGAGCGATCAGTGAAGCCTGCAGCTTTAAAGCTATCAACATCCGCTTTGGGCACATTGCCACGGTTTCTGACGACTAAAAGGGTGAATTGGCGTAAGGCTTCTAGCTTGGCATTAGCTAAGGGACTTTCATTTCTCAAGGCATCAGTAATGTCTTGGTCAACGCCCATGCCATTGGCGACAGCAGTGTGCGCTGGGACGCAGTAATGACAGGCGTGTTCTACATTGATTGTTTGCCATACCACCGTAACTTCATCTGCATCGAAGTCTGTTTCTGTCACGAGCTGGTGGAGTGTCATATACGCTTTTAAGGCTTGGGGGGATACGGCCAGCATGGCGTGGAAGTTGGGTACCATACCAATGCCTTTTTCTAGCTGGTCAAGTAAAACTTGGCTTTCTGCAGGAATGGCATCTTTGTCTGGCAGGCCTAATGTGGTCATGACTATTTCCTCGTCTCTAGTTGTATGGGTATTATGATGATTATAGACTTTAGTTTCGGTGTTTGGATACTGCGATAGCGTGTTTGTTCTTGAGCCCATTTTTTCGATGGGTTAATTACCGCGTTTTAATCTGTTTTTAGGAATTATTATGGAAGACATTCTTCTTTTTATTAGCATTGGCATTATTTTGGTTGCGGTGAGTTTTTACCGTGCGTATATCTCTTCAGGTGTGTCACAGCTCAATGGCGAGAGCAAACAGGATGGACAGGAGTTTTTAGCGCTTAACAAGTTTAAAGAAGGTGTTCAGGTGACGGACTCTGGACTGCAATCGACAGTTTTGGAAGCCGGGACAGGGTCAGTACACCCGGGTGTGACAGATCAGGTCAGAGTGCATTACGAAGGCAGGTTTGTTGATGGTCGCGTTTTTGATAGCTCACTCAAGCGTGGTCGGCCTGTTAAGTTCGGTTTGAATCAGGTGATAAAGGGGTGGACAGAGGGCGTACAGTTAATGGTTGTCGGCGAGAAAAGGCGTTTTTTTATTCCTGCTAAGCTGGCTTATGGTAATCGTTGGGTGGGCAATATACCGCCAGGTTCGACGTTGATTTTTGATGTTGAGTTACTAGAGATTAAAGACTAGGAAAAGATGTTGAAAAAGCCACTATCAAAATGGATTTTGATGTTGTTGTTAATCATCCCCAAAGCGAGCTTTGCATTTGCCCATTTTGGCCATCGCTTAATTTGTGCCACGGCGTATGAATTGACGGCACCGAATACCAAGGTGTTTATTGATACGCTGGTGAAGACGAAAGGTGTCGCAAAAAGCGATGACTTTGTTGATGGTTGTACTTGGCCAGATGTGGTGCGTAAGACTACCCATCGTGAGACCCATGAATATCATTATATGAATGTGCCTAAAGGTTTTGCTTTTGACCATCGGCGTGATTGTGCGGCTTATGATTGTGTCACCCAAGCTATTCAACGTTATGCCCTTAATTTGGCTGATTCAGATGTGAGTCTCCGTAATAAGAAGGAAGCTTTATTTTTCCTTGGCCATTTTGTAGCAGATATACATCAGCCATTACATGTTGGGCATAGCGAAGATCGTGGGGGAAATACGATTAATGTATTTCGATCTTTACGACATAAAAAAGCCGATATTAATCTACACAGTTTGTGGGATAAAGATGTGCCTTATAAAGCGGGTTTAGGGCGATCGTTTTCGCACACTATTTTACTTGATAAAATTGGCAAACAAGATCGGAAATCATGACAAGGATTTGATGTGATTGCTTGGGCTAGGGCATCAGATAGGATAGCAAAAAAGTTTGTTTATGTTCTGCCGGATGGGTCAGCTGTTGTGAATAATACGCGGTTATCTAAGGCTTATTATGACCGTGCTAGTCCGGTGATGATTGAGCAATTTATGAAGGCATCGGTACGTTTGGCTTATCTGTTGGATAAGGCGGCTATGGGTCAAGTTAAGCCGGGTGATTTTAGTGCTGTTAAGAAAATATAATTAACTTTAATTTATATAGATAAGCTATTGATAAATATTACTTTATAAGTAATATTTTTCTGATTGCTCCGCGATTAAATATAAGGTATCGTGCTATAAAAAACATTGTTTTAGTTATTGGTGTTATGAGAGTTTAATTTTGAATCTAGCGCTTTTATGGCTGTATTTATTGTCCTGTGGTGAGCGGTTAAATAGTTAAATAACTCTGTGGTTAACCAGATGAGTATGGCGGCTTCTGATAGAATTAGGACATGAAAAAATATCAGCAGCTTGCCGCGAAAATAGCTTTACGGGCCGTTTTCGGTTTTGTTGTCTTGAGCTTGTTAATCGTGTTGCCATTTCGTTGGCTTAACCCGCCGATTACCATGGTAATGGCTGACCGCTGGCTAGCAGCAACCAGTGATAATTTTGAAATAAAGCAACGTTGGTTGACTTGGGAGAAGATCCCTAAACAAGCTGCATTGGCCGTAGTGACGTCTGAAGATCAACTTTTCCCAATTCATTCCGGCTTTGATTTTAAGGCTATCTTTGGTGTATTGAAATCAGCCGGCGATGGCAAAGGTCAATTACGTGGAGCAAGTACGATTAGCCAGCAAGTGGCGCGTAATGTTTATTTATGGACGGGGCGTAGTTGGTTTCGTAAGGGGCTTGAAGTCTGGTTTACCCTTTTAATTGAGTTAACTTGGGGTAAGCAACGCATATTAGAAGTGTATTTGAATGTCGCCGAATGGGGGCGGGGTGTTTTTGGCATAGAGTCCGCCAGTCTTTATCATTTTGGGAAATCAGCCAAACGGATGAGCCTGATGCAAAGCGCTTTACTGGCATCGACTTTACCAAGTCCATTGAAATATAACCCTGCAAGGCCTGCACAACATCTAAGTGATAGAGCGATTTGGAATCTTGAACAACAGGCAAGCTTAGGCGGTGTTCTGTGGTTGGCGCCTTTGAATTAAGTCCTTTTGAGCAATAAAATGATGTTAGGCAGTTAGTCAGTGTGAATTATTGTACTCACTTTATTGTCCATTAATTAGCTATAATAGCGGCCTTTGTTAGGCTCGCCGACATCAATATTAAAATTAGGAATCGCAATGAAAGCACATTACGCAACTGGGTTAAAACAACGAGGCGCAACCATTATCTATGTGGTGTTGGCGATTATCATTTTGTCTGCATCTGCTGGCGTGTTGTTTTTTAAGATCAAACAGCCGCCTCAAGTAGCTCAAGAAATGAAGATGTCGACAGTAGCTCCGTTAGCAGTGGCTGATTTGCCAGAAGTCACAGTTTATAAATCAGCGACCTGTGGCTGTTGCAGCAAATGGATAACGCATTTGGAAAATGAAGGGTTCAAAGTTGTGGCGCATAACCGTGAAGATATGAATACGGTTAAACAAGACGCAGGTTTACAGCCTCAGCTCGCTTCTTGTCACACCGCGTTTGTCGATGGCTATGTCATTGAAGGGCATGTGCCTGCTAGTGACATTAAACGTTTATTGACTGAAAAACCGACGATCTTAGGTTTGACTGCACCGGGTATGCCACAAAAATCACCAGGTATGCAGCCAGAAGGCATGGCCCCACAAGGCTACGATGTGTTGGCTTTTGATAAAGCAGGTGAAACTCACGTTTTTAATCGCTATTAATTCTTTGTCTATTTTGAGACTGGGTTATGAACAGTGTTTATATTGCAATCAGCTTGGATGGCTACATAGCAACGCCAGAAGATGGGCTCGAGTGGCTTAATACTTTCCCTAACCCTTCAGATAGTGATTATGGCTATCATGAATTTATGGATAGGGTTGATGCCTTGGTTATGGGGCGTAAGACGTTCGATATCGTGTCGGCTTTTGATCCTTGGCCTTACACAAAAAAAGTTTTTGTTTTAAGCCGTAGCTTGAAGGAAGTGCCTGCAGTCTTAGTAGACCAAGTTGAGATAGTGACTGGCGATATCAGTGCGGTCGTTAAGAAGATTAATAGGCAAGGATATAACACGCTTTATATCGATGGCGGCCAGACCATTCAAGCTTTTCTGAAAAAGAACCTGATTGATGAGCTGATTATTTCAAAACTTCCCATTATTTTGGGTGAAGGTATTCCACTCTTTACACCACAAGACCTGTCTATTAAGTTTGAACACTGTTCAACAGAAGTTTTTGAGGGTGGATTGGTCAAGAGCCATTATAAGAAGCTGAAGTAGAATATAAGCGTCAGGCAAGGAATGATGGGTTTTACAGACTATTTTGATAAAGGCAGCTTCCTGAGTGAAGTAGTTTTCAAAGCTTAGCAAAATAAATAAGCGTTTAAAAGTCACAGTCTGGAGTCTGGTTAGTGCCAGAAGAGGTCATTGGTTTAACGCTTTACTAAGCTGTGTTACACCGTACCAATAAATCAATCGAGCCTGATCCCATTGATTATGCGTACTTTAGGGGCCGGGTTATAAGGTTGTAAAAGAGAAATTCCCTCAGGAATTATTTTGTTAACTCCTCAGCTAGAAAATCAAAGACAATTCTGATGCGTTGACTGGTGTGTAATTCTCGGTGAGTGGTTAGCCAAACCGGGTAGGTCTGTGAATAGACAGATGATTTCAAGACTTGTTCGATATTATTTGTAAGTGCGGCTGTATGGCTATCCAAAATTCCTATTCCTAGTCCTTGGCTAATCATCTCATTGATGACGGTACCACTGTTTACGATATATTTAATATTTGATATGGACAGAGGTAGGCCAAAAGAGTTATATATTGCAACCGAACGCTCTGGACTTTCATGGCCTATGAATACAGCATCTAGTAAGTCATCTTTAAATTCTGGACGTCCATATTCATCAAGGTAACAAGGCGAAGCATATAAATTAGCAGTTTGATCTCTTATGTACTTTGTTATCAGATCGGATTGTTGTGGCTCTACATGACGAATAGCAATATCGGCTTCTCGACGTAATAAGTCTTTCATATCATTTGAAGCTTGAACCTCAATACGAATCCCTGGTGCAATTGAACCTAGCTTCTTTAATAGCGGTGGCAGTTGATATGTTGCCATGGCGTCACTAGCCGTAATGCATACATCGCCTTCAATAGTTTGAGATTGCCCAGAAGCGGTCAATATCACTCGGTTAGCTGATTCCTGCATATTACGAACATGAACAAGCAGCTCAATGCCTGACTGTGTTAAAGATAAAGAACGATGTCCTCGCTCAAATAATATGACACCGAGAGATTCTTCCAACATTGAAATTTGCCGACTAATAGTTGGTTGCGTTAGCCCAAGTTGACGTCCCGCAGCCGACAATGAACCTGTCTCAAAAGCGGTTAAAAATGATTTTGCTTGATTCCAATTGAAAGATTCTGATTTCCAGTTCATGCATTTTAGTATATCTGATATAAGGTTTTTGGCAATTGACGTTGAAAATATGAATAGTACATTAGTAGCTTATTTTCTTGGGTATCGATTAATGAATCATTTAAATAAGACAGAATGGCTTGTATTGCTTGGGTTACTTCTACTCAGCACCATTCCCTCACTTGGAATAATTAGATTAATCGAGTTGTTAAATGTCGATTTAAATATTATGCCCGCTAATCCAAGGATTGAAGTAGAACCTATGCCAGCTGTATTTCATATTATCAGTTCCATAACGTATTGTATTTTCGGTGCCTTTCAATTTCTTCCTAATATGCGTAGTTACTATCCTATATGGCATAAAGTCAGTGGAAGAGTGTTAGTTTTAACTGGTGTTATTTCAGCGTCTTCCGGCTTATGGATGACGCATTATTATGCTTTCCCAGTCAGCCTTCAAGGTAACCTTCTTTATCTCGTGAGGATAACGGTAGGTCTCTTAATGCTCATGTTTATTTTACTTGGGCTGTTTTTTATTTTAAAAAATAAAATTCCTCAGCACCAAGAGTGCATGATTCGTGCTTATGCCATTGGTCAAGGAGCAGGAACTCAGAGTATTATATTTGTTATTTGGATGATGATATTTGATGAGCCTAATGGTTTTACACGTGACGTACTGATGGCGACTGCTTGGGTTGTAAATTTAGCTTTAGCTGAGTGGGTTATAAACAGGGTTAAGTTGACATCAAGAACGGTTATTAAGACAAATTACAAAGCTATGTAGTTATTGATGTGAACCTCAACTAATGTGAAAAAAATGGTTTTTCATATACGAGAAAACTATTATGCTAAAAATTTATTTTGTAATTCTAACAGTTATACCCTGGTTATTAGCGAATGACTGCTTTGGGTCAAAAGCGACCTTTGAAAAGCAGGTTAACTCTCCCTTTGGCCACATACCAAATTAATGAGCTTATTACTATCAGTGCTACTATAGGTATCACATATTAATTATAGAATGCACCCTTAGCCAAGTTATCAATATGAGCATTTTAGTATTACAAATCATTATCAAGCAATGGGATAAGGGGCAACGAACACAAGAACATATTGAGCAACGGGCTGAAATACCTAATCAATATCCGATCGCTTTCCCACCGGCTTTTTATATTTTCAACAATCAATGTGTGATAGATCAGCACGGTGACGACTTGCTTGGTGATCGCCTCACTTATTCAAAAGGTTCTGATGGCAAGATACAGTTTGATCGATTTCAAGTTTGTTTAGACAGTAAGGTGCTTGAATATATGGGGAAGGGTGATTCTGAATCGGCGTCAGGCTCTGGCAAAGACCGTGCAACAATTGGTTCATTAGATAATAACTGGATCCAATGTCAATATGATTGGCGGTATAGCGTCTACGAAGGTGGGTTTTATTATTGGTTGTATGAAGAAATCACGGTCAATGTAATCAGTACAAGTACGTTAAACGAAAACGTATTTTTAAATGCTAACCCTGCGATTGTTTTTACTAAATAGGCAAGTCCTGTATCCATTTGGCTCTGACTTATTCTGAGTCCTTTCAAGTTGTTTCAATCATGACTATAAGTCAGGGTTAATGCCGAGTCCAGCCTTTACGTTTGGCGCGTTTTTCTAGTCGTGCGGCTTTGTTGATGATGTGGAAAATCGCATTTTGTTCTAATAAACCACTGACTAATGCTGAGCCGGGGCCGGTTGCATAGATTGCAACGTCTTCAGCAGCATGGGTCTCAGAGGAAAGTGGTGTAACGACTTCAGGATGGAAACCTTGGTGTGTTGTATCGACCTCTGTTAAATCTGCACGGCCATCAAAGTTGATGTCTTCATCATAAATCGTGTCACCACCAATTGGTAAGTGTTGGAAGCCTCGACCATTGGCATAACCCAATGTGGTGTAGGGCAACCCATCTGCAGCGACTGCTTCTTTTTGTTCTGAGTTACCGGCATTGTCGTTATTAATCACTTTGCCCAAGATTGGGTTGCCTCGTGTTGAATAGCCACCAATAGTGAATACATGACTATGATCAGCGGTAACGATGATTAATGTGTCACGCGGGTTGGTATTGTCATAAGCTGCTTTAATTGCATTGGCGAACTCAACGGTATCTTGTAATGCACGTTTTGGATTTGTTGCATGGTGAGCATGGTCGATACGGCCAGCTTCAACATGTAATAAGAAACCATTAGGATTATTATCTAAGATATCAATGGCTTTCTTTGTCATGTCACTTAATGACGGTTCTTTGCCTGCACCTGATTCACGGTCAAGTTCATATTCCATATGGGACATAGCGAAAAGGCCTAATAAATGGTCAACCTGATTAGCCGAAATGGCATCGAATTGTGCTTTGTTCCAGACGTACTTTGCATTATTGTATTGCGATAACCATTGTGCTGTTAAATCACGGCCATCATTGCGTTCACCACGGCCACCCTCATCTGGATCAGCGCCTTCGATACGTTCGATGAAGCTTCGCCGGCCACCACCTAATGCAACCTCTAAGCCATTTACCCAAGGATAGTGTTCTTTGAATCTGTCAGGGAACTCTACTAATTGACGTGCGATGTCGACACAATTACCGGCATTGGAAAATTGTTTAGCGTCACGGTCATCTTCAAAATCTCTATCCATAATGTGAGCATAAGTTGCGGCGGGAGTGGCATGCGTGATTCGGGTAGTTGAAACAACACCCGTTGACATGCCAATGATTTCAGCGAGTTCAAGTGATGTGGTGAGTTCGTTGCCTTTTTGAGAATTACAATCGCCACGCGTTGTATTTTGGTTAACACCAATAAGGCCTGCTTTGGTTTTAATGCCCGTTGTTATGGCGGTCATTGTGCCTGCTGAATCAGGTGTTTGTTGATTGGTATTGTAGGTTTTAACTAAGGCAAGATAGGGGAATTTCTCAAAGAACAGTTCGTGTTCCTCGCCCTTTAAACCAAGCTGTTGACCTTGGTAGATACGGGCAGCCGTTTGGGTTGAGATACCCATACCATCGCCAACAAAAATGATGACATTTTTGGCCCGTTGTCTTGCATTATATGCGGCTTGTTGTGCATTTTTTAGGTTTTCCTCTATCGCTTTTTGACCTTCTTGATACCATTCATCTACATTTTGTGGGCTTGTTAATTTATTGTCGGCGTATACGGTTAGTGTTGTACTTAAGAGTAAGGTAGTACAAATCGCCAAGTAATGGCCTTTGTTAGGCTTCATTGTCAATTTCTCCAAAATGTGGGGTTGGTATGGTCGTATTTATGAGCACAGCAATGATAGTAAAAGGGAATATTTTATAAGGGATTATTTTACAGGATATTAAGTGTGTTTGAGGGCGTGTTTTTGTTATACCAAAGTGAGAATATGATAGGCTTGGTTTTATTTATGTTTGTACGGTATCACGCTATTATTTATGCAATCTCATCAGTTTGAAAATCAGCTTACAGAACAGGTGATGGCTTGTCACGAATGTGATTTGCTTGTGGAATACCCAGATCTTGAACCGGGTAGTACAGCCGTGTGTCCGCGTTGTGATTATGTAATGACAAAAAGGCATAAAAATGCGATGGAGCGTTTATTGGCATTTGCTGTTTCAGGCTTAATATTTTTGTTGATGTCAGCGATGTATCCCTTTTTGAGTTTTAGTGCTGGTGGACAAGATCGGGTTGTGACCTTGTTGCAGAGTATTGATGTGTTAGCCGATGAGCAACAGGTCCTGCTCGCGTTACTGATCATGGTCGTTATATTAATTATTCCTGCCGCTTTTTTGATGGGTGTCGTTTATGTTGTCGGCGCATTGAAGTATTGGACCATTTTACCGCCTCATGGGCGACGGGTTTTACGGTTCATTTTAGCCTTGGCGCCATGGAGCATGGTGGAGATATTTTTAATTGGCACGATGGTCAGCTTAATTAAGATAGCGTCGTTGGCAACGATTAGTCTTGGCATGTCATTTTGGTCGTATATTGCTTTCACGATATTGATGACGTTGGTGTTATTACACTTGGATAAAGTTCAAGTTTGGTCTTGGGTAGAGAACAGTGATGTTCAAACAACAGTTTAGTCATGGTTCCGCCGCGCGGCGTGGCTTGTTACTTTGCCATCATTGCGGTAAAACGCAGCAGGTATCGGAAACACATTGTGTCCGGTGTGACACGTCCGTTCATGTGCGTAATGTGAATAGTATTCAGCGGGCCTGGGCCTATTTAATTACGGCAATGGTGTTGTATATACCAGCGAATATGTTGCAGATCATGAGTACAACCTTATTGGGTAAGACGTCATCTAATACAATTTTAAGTGGCGTTGTAGAACTGTGGGAGTATGGCTCATACCCTGTTGCGATAGTGATTTTTGTTGCCAGTGTGTTGATACCCATTGGTAAGCTGATTGTGTTGGCTTGGTTGTGCTTTATGGTGCAAAGACGGAGTCCAACCTTACTGCGCGCGAGAACAGTACTGTATCGTGTTACCGAGTTTATTGGACGTTGGTCAATGATTGATGTCTTTGTGGTGGCGATTTTAGTGAGTTTAGTACATTTAGGTAATTTGATGACGATTTACCCGGGGCCAGCTGCCTTGTCATTTGCTGGTATGGTTGTGGCGACTATGCTAGCTGCGACCTGTTTTGACCCGCGTTTAATATGGGATAACTATGACAGTGAAGAATGAACCAGCAGCAAAAGCAAAAATTGAACAGGCAAAGCCTTCACGTATTTGGTTAATTCCATTTTTGGCCGTATTGATAGGCGGTTGGATGGTTTATCACGATTGGAAGAATCAAGGCCCTTTAATTACCGTGGAGTTTAAAACTGCCTCAGGGATTGAAGTGGGTACGACAAAGATTAAGTCTCTAGATGTTGATATAGGCCAAGTGACGAAAGTGGTCATTAAGCCTGGCTTAGATGGTGTGATTGTGACAGCACGTTTAGCGTCGCCAGACTATGAAGCCTTATTACGTGAAGACACCGTTTTTTGGGTGGTGTCGCCTCAGGTGACACGTGCAGGAATT
>Ga0233444_10005257_pt1 | contig 12029 bp, 7 predicted proteins | sample SI_124_October20_6_FD_182792 | JGI IMG/M metagenome (GOLD analysis project Ga0233444, IMG submission 182792) | Seawater microbial communities from Saanich Inlet, British Columbia, Canada - SI_124_October2016_10_MG | ecosystem: Environmental > Aquatic > Marine > Inlet | place: Canada: British...
TTGAATGTTGACGAGCTGAGGCGTTTCACAGTCCCCAAAGGCTTTCCACAACTCTCCTGACTTTTGATAGGCGTCCGCATACCTTCGAACGTTGATCAAGAATTCAAAGAGGGTATCGAAATGAGGTTGTTTTTCACGAACCGGAATGCTAAGGTATGCTCGGACCAAATCCTCTTCTTCAGCGTTGAAGAACTCATTCGCTCGTGTCTGTTTGTGACGCTCTTCGGAAGGAATTGAAACCGGATCTTCAATCCCGAGGATGGCTCTTACAATGTTGATTGTATCTTCTTCCATATTATCGCCTTAATCTGTGTAAAATTGTTCACCAAACGTTGGGAATTTTCGTTCAAAGTATTCCTTGACCCAATTCCCATCATGGAGAATGGTATCAGAGAGTGCATTAATACTTTCAGGGCCCGGTAGAGGGACGGCAAACGTCCGTAATGGTGGGAATTGGGTTGGTGACGGGCGAGGATATAATTCTTCGAATAAGTCCTTGATATCAGTATTTTTTGGTTCGAATAACGTTTCCTCGAGTTCAAAGGGGTCTTCAATTCCAGAGTCTGAGACTGGATAAACCAATGTGATACGCTTCGGAAGTCGGCCTTGTTGATTTTTGTTGATAGCAATTTGTGCAAATGAATAGAAAAACATCTGATGCTGAATTGTTGACTTAGAAAGGCCCTTCTTTTCTGAAACATATTTCGCATCAATCAACTCACTTCCTGAGTTCAGGCGTATGTCAATATTTTTGTTGTCATCGTCTTCATTATTGCTTACCGCCCAGGCACTCTTGTATTCTGCTTGATCTTCCACTCTGTGGTTGAATGATTCAAAACCTATCTCAAGAAATCGTTCCCAGACCTTATCCGATGTGGCTTGATGAACAATACGCACACTTTTTGCAGAATTTTCTACTTCAGTCAACCGAGAGGCGTCCTCATCGAGAATCCTCTTCATTAGTGGAAGAAGTGGTTTAAACGAACGAAACCGTCGAGGTAAACGTCGTTCAAGCCTTCTCAATTCGGAGCGAGCAACTCCACGTTGATACGACTCAACTCCCGCTAAGGCCCGCATCTGAACTTGACCTCGCTGTCTCATCATAGTGTACTGTTTGTTTAACCAAAGGAAGGATGAATGGAAATTTGAATTCATAATGATATCGAGGCAAGTTGTAATGATTTTGTAAACCGGTGCTTGGACTACAAACTCGTCAAAAATACACTCAAAGCGATTTGATGGACGCATAACGAGGTCTAAGCGACCCCGATTCGATAAGCGGCCCCGAATCACTTTCATGCGTTCTGTAGTTTCCCGATAACTGCGTTTCATATCCCGAAGCAAGGGTTCCGTTTGTGTTATGAACGCGTGATACACGTCAAAGAGATCGGCATCCTCTGAATCCTCAATGCTCTGTTCCCTAGGCTCATGGTCCCTCTTGAGATTGGTGAGGGCCCAAACCGCATTCACGATCTTTTCAGCTTGCTTCGACTCATCCTGACCGTCTATGTAAATCGGAGTAAGTTTCGTTTTCGCCTTGTCTTTTTTCGAGACGAGGGTGAATGTCCATTCCTGGTTTAAGGCATCAAAGAGATCTATGTTTTCAATCTCCAAGTAGGATTTTTGAGGAAAGCAATGGATTTCAAATTTTTTCCCGTCCTTTTCCTCCCTATGGATCAAGTACCTCTTTTCGTCCCACACCTTGGGATATGTACAAACAATGTATTCTGTATTTGTATTCTCTAGAAAAATCTGAGCAATTACTTGTTTTCTGTAATCGATGTAATACTCAATAATACCGTCGGGCATGAACTCACCCTCTATTCAACTCGCCATTCTTGCGAGGATCCGATCTTAGGTGGTGAGCGTAGATCCTTTCTTTGAATTCCAAGGCCATCATGTTGCTGAATGAAATAATTTGTAATTTCTTCCAATTTTAGTCTCAGGTCTTCAGCAATTTCTTCTCCTACTGCAAAGGCATTCAGCGTGTCTGCAATTTGCGGGAGGATAGAATAGATGTATTGGTCCCACAATCCCTGCCAGAAGGCCTGGTCATATCCGTCAAATTTTAAGCATACTCGGTGATCTCGACCTCTTGTTTTCTCAATGATTCCGAGGCTAATGAGGTCAGAAAATAGATCTCTTGGAATTGCTGGCGGATTAGGCACAGTGGCTCTGTACATACTTCTCGAGAACTGACTGTTCATTTTGTAAAAGAAGATATTCTCCATGAAGTCAAGTTGAGGTTGTGCCAATACCTTTGGAGGATCGTGTTCTTCACATCGTTGCTTCATGATCTCAAAAGGAGTTTTGCACCACTTCGCATCAAAAAAGTACGAATGTCCAAGGACACCATCAGGTCCAATAATCTTCCACAATTCTTTGTTTAACTCTACAAATTTCTCTAACAGGTCGCGACATACACCGATGTTGACATCCATCCAATATCCTGAATCATCTGAATCTTCAAGGGTTTGAAGGAAGTCATCAAAACCATCCTCAGAAAGCATGGTGTCGACGCGTATGAACGAAAATCGCCTGCGAAGCGCACCATCAAGATGAATTACAGAACGGTCACTGGTGTTCATCGCACCAATAATGTACACATTTGTTGGCAATCCGAAGTAAATGTTCTCTCCATTTTCGTGTGCTAATGCCACACGATATTCTGCCTCTTCCGTTGAACCAGGGGGCGGAGGTAATGGAGGGGAGCCCATCCAAGCACGAGAGGTTGCAGTGGGATCATATCGCTTTGAAGTCTCGATGATGGTCATCAGGGCGCCCATCACCTTCGGTAGGTTCGCTCGATTGATTTCATCAATAAACAGAGCGAAGTCTTCGCCCGGTGTGTTATTCGCCAAAATGGCCAATTCCATCAATACGCCTTCAAGGTACTCAAATGTGGGCGGAGCAATTCCTGGTTTAGGGAATAATCCACCAACAAAATCCTCAGGCTCAGTCGCTGGCCCGAAAGTTACAGTTCGTCTATTATCTACAGGAATCTCGAGTTTATCCCATAATTTTCTGACCGTCCAAGTTTTACCAACTCCGGGAACGCCCTCGAGGATAATGTTGTTTTGCCATTTGAGTACATTCTTTGTTTTATCCAGAAGTTGATCAGTGTTCAAGTGAGGAATGGTATCGTCAGCTGCATCGCTTGGAACGATAATTTTCATCTGACCATAGCCATTTCCTTCGTCAACGATTTTGAAACCGATGTTTCTCAGTTCTTTGTTAATCTTAATCATATCTTCATTGCTGACTTGTTCCCTCATCAAAATCTCAACAAGGTTTGGCAAGATGGAATATTCCCAGACCGACATGGTCAAGGATGGATGTTCCGCATATGCTTTCTCAAGTTCATACAGGTATGAGTGGCCAAGGACGGCATCTGAACCATAACCATCTTCACCAGGTTTGTCTAAAATGTCATTGATTCGGGGTAGGGCATAAACCTTGGAAGGGTCAGAACGGTGAACAGCAAGGGTCGGGGAATCAAGCACGGAAAAATCATGATACATACGTACGAACTGAAAGCGTCTACGAATGGCGAGATCGATTGTCGAAATTGATTGGTCTGCGGTGTTCAACGTTCCAACAACATGGAAATTGTCGAGGTTGTAAACCGAACCCTGAAGAATGTCATTTGTCAGCCCGATGTTTCTGATGGATATGTCGTAGGGCTCTTCTGTTCCAAGAAGTCCTATGAATTCACCGAAGATTTTTGCGACATTACCACGATTGACTTCATCAATCCACAACAGAACCTTACGATCAGCTGACGCCTTTAACATTCGAACAAAAATTCCCTCTTTACCTTCAAAGGTCAGCTTATTGGTCGTCGTATTCACCACCGGCGTAAGCCCGCCGATAAAATCGGAATTTTCTGTGGCTGGATTGAACGTAATCAACTCACATTCATCGAAATAATTTGATTTTACGAGCTTGTTGTAGAAATAAGTCTTGCCAACGCCAGGGGGTCCTTCGAGAATGACGGTTTTATAGCATCGGATGATTCTTTCAATATCTTCGTGATCGTTTGTTTTGTTGATTTTGTAATCCCAACAAAGAATCTCGTCGTCCCCACGGTTCGATATTCTCAAGTAGTCACAGTGGCTTGCTAAAGCCATCCATTCTGCCCTAGTAAACTCCAGCGAAGATGGAGAAGAGGACAAAAGATTGATTTTGAAATCGTATGGTATAATTGCGAAGTTTCGGAGCATGGCTTTGATTTTTGTCAATTCGATAGTAACGCCTGAGAGGTCGACATCATTCCCAACAACTGTTCCATTATCCTGTATGTTCTCTATGATCACATCGGTAGACTGGATCATTCGGGCATCTGCTATAAGATTGTAAAGTTCTAACATCGCAGTAAGATCAGTCTCTAAATCGTCATCGTTAGGAATCGCTCCCACATCATATTTGATCCAATATGGGCATGCAATTCCCCAATGTTTAGATGTACCTGAGCCTAGTCTTTCAAATGTGAAGTTTCTCGATTCAAGAGTGCTGTAAAATTCATTTTTTTTCTGAGTAATTTCTGGTGATGTAACATTTCGTAGTGCCTTGCACAATTCTTCGATATAGGGTCTTGGCTTCAAATAATACGTTGCGAGCCCGAGAACAAGGTAACATTCAGTTCCATCTCCGGAGAAGATGTAATTCACGTAAATACCCTGCATAGTTTTTAATTGGCTGGTGTAAGATATACCATGAGGTCGAACTGTTAGCCAAGGGACCTTGGCCGCACCCCCGTTGCCTGATGACCAACCCCGAGCGACATGTAAATCTGCAGCTTCCAATCTGGCGACCATATCGTTTGCCAAATCCTCTAAGTTTGTCCTTACATCACCCCAATCGGGATAAGCCGGGGAATAGGTTGTACCCGGCGTTGTGAATGCTGTGCCATGAGTATTCAGGATTTGTCGGATTTCATGCTGCAATTATTTCACCTTCTTTCTCTCACTCGCTAATATTTTGTGCAATACACGCGAACGGTACACCATACTCATGTGCCCATTCTTCATGAAGGAATAAAAGGTTCATACTCCCTTCTTCCATTTCATCGATAAGTTCCAAATTTCGCTCGTAGAGTTGAATTTCATAGTCAATCAACATCTGTTCTTCTTCATCAGCGGACGTTTTTTCTTCCTGGAGACTGCTAAGATAATCCGTAATTTCGGTACGCGTCAAACGCACGATAGGCCCGTAAGTGCCTCGATACTGTGCCATTTCCTCAGTCTCTGTCATACGGTATACCATGAGCATAGTTTCCTCTTCCCCTCGACGCCATCCTTCAACTACCTCGGGAATCTTTGCGTTGCGTATCAATTCAGCCATACGTCCAAGAAATTGGTTATACATCAGGTAAAGTGGTTCGATTTCCTTCTGCATTGACATTTTCTCAAGACCAACTCGCAAGAAATCTCCCGGGTACGAATCAATAAGATTCATCACAAGTTCAGAGTGGGAGCGAATATCAAATGAATCACTTTGAAGCGATAGGAACATGGTTGCGAAGTCGGTGCAAACTTGTTTCAATTTCTCCTCGTTTTCATTCGATGGCATTGGAGCCCAAATTTCCATCAAAAATTTCTGATCAGGGAATTGTTCGGTTTTTTCTACAAACAGAAAGTTGATTTTGAAACGGTGAGGCGGACTAATGGCCATCTCAGCTTCAATGCGTTCCCGATCATCGTCCCTCAAATCAGCTTGTTCCAAGTTCTGGGGGGTCAGGAAATCAAAATGCCAATTGGATTGGTCGTGATAATCATCCATGAAGATGAATAGGAATAACGGGCCATCAGGTCTGCCTTGAGCCTTCCAAAACGCCTGGTAATTGATCTCATTTCGGTGAATACGATGAACGTTCTGAATAAATTTCAAGAGTTCGAGTTGACCGGGAGTTACATTGAATCTTTCCTCAAAAAAATCCACTGTCTTTTGAACGATAGACTCTGTAAATGAAAGAATAGGATAGATATACCCCATCGGCCATCCTTCATTGACGGAGGGGCGCAATAAGGCGATTGCTTTCGAAAGAAAGAACATATCCGAATCGTCAGTCGTCTCCACATGGCGGGGTCCACCTTTACAGACTTAGGCTTAACGGAGCAAGGATGTGGCCATGAATATCCAAAGAAAGGAAAGAATCGTTTGAGAACAACGTAGTAGGAAGTTCTTCTTCGAAAATCAAATTTGGTCAGCAGAAGAAGCATCAGAAGCAGGAGCAATCGATGAAGTCGTCGAAGCAGATGAACTCATCAACAGATCACTCGAAATAGCAACCGACTGGAGTCAATGGGGCAATCACTTCAGTGAAGCAACAAAGCATCTTCTCCATGTCCAAACACTCAACGATTTCGAAACACATCTCAAGCATGAACAAACGCTGATCGAAGCTGCTGGGACGACGATAGAATTCAAAGATGGAGTTTCGAAATTCTTGAATTAACTCAAGCCTTTCTCAATTCATATCTGATGTTTTCAATTAACCGGATCGAAAGCATATCTTCAGGATCATCGAATGTGTAGAGATATAGGTCCAGGTTTGACCCTTCTTCTTCACCGTTTGATATTTGTTGACGGACAACATAGCAACAATTGATTTGATTAATCTGAAGGTTGTCTTTTTTCTTCTTCATTGTATAATATCGATAGGGCATGAACAATTGGTAAACAGCGAAATTGTTTCGATTTCGCTTCCAGTTTTTTCCCTCGAAAACAGTTATGTCTCCATTATATTCGACAGTCATGTCCACTTCTGCTTGTATCTCCCCCGAATCAAGTTCAATTGAACCAATTCTGTGTTTTGGGTTAAAACGTGTACGATGCGACATGTAGATTGAAGGTAATGCTCGTAGATCATGTGGGTAGAGTAGACGATTAATGATTCCATGATTGAACGTTAGAGAGAGGATATTGGATTCACTTGTGTTTATCTCATCAAGAGGACCTGGCCTGTATAATATACGCTCAACTTTACTTATAGGTTCAAATTCATGAAACACCTCTTCTGATCGAATGAGGGCATGTCGAGCAACTTGTCTCTTTCCATTAGCATATTTTGCACCCAGATGAACGATGCTAAAGCCTTCATCAATCATTCTCTGAGAACGAGTTTCCTTCGTATCAATATGAGTTGCATCATTATGATTTCGGAAACCAATAGGATTCGATAATTTCTTGACCAAATCATTGTCAAAAACATAGACGTCCTTGCCTTCTCCATCGCGTAATATACAGAAATCAACGAGTTCGTCCAACAACTGTGATTTTTTACTCATCATCTTTTCCAAAGTCGCTGAGTTTAGGAATGTTCGGTTGTGTGTCTTTCTTCTTATATTGTTCAAGATAGGGTCCTGATTGTACCCTTTCTCTTCCAAATTTCACATACTCTTCAGAAATGTCGAAAGCGATATAATGCCTCTTTAGAGCCTCTGCAATAACCGATGTTGTACCCGTTCCAGAGAATGGGTCGAGAACAATATCGCCTTCGTCGGTCGCTCCTTGGATGAAATACGTCATCAAACGCTCAGGATATACTGCGACGTGACTACCAAGGATTCTTCTGGTTTCAGAGCCTATTGTGACGATTGTAGACGGATGAGGTGAAGATCCTTCAACTGGTTGAACAACTTCGAAGGTTTCTCCATCAAAGTTTTCGAGTACAAGTGTTGTTCCTTCTTTCAAGTTCTCAACTATTTGGGGCACATGCAACATAGCCCCTTCTTCAATCATTGTCGAGGGTAAGGCGCCATTGGGATTGACTTTCCATGACCCTTCTCCACCTTGAACATATTCAGTAGCTTCTTCTCCACTTTCTCGTACAAATCGTTTGATGAGAGGTCTTTTCATTCTTGCAACACTCTTTTTGTCGTATTCCATTCGCATTGCATCCATGTAGATTTTTCTTTTCCCTGAAGATTTAGAAAACCAAAACAGATACTCTATCTTATCACCGAATCGGTGTGGGTTGGCCAAAAATTTTCCTTTATTCCAGAATAGCCGTTCAAACATTTTCAAGCCATTCATGGTCAATTTCTTCATCTTCTTCATCTTACAATAGTCTTCAGCATTATGGATTGCAAAAATTAATTCGTAAATGAAAGGATGGCGAAATGTGTTCACAACTTTGTCATTGATGTTCAAAATAAAGGAACCAGTGGGTTTCAATATCCTTGAAATCTCTGCAACATATGGTAAAAACCATTCGACATATTTATCTGGATGAAGACCTGCGAAACCGCCCTCATAGACTTTCATGTCAGCATATGGTGGCGAGGTAATGACTAGATCGATGCTTTCAGAAGGAAGTTTCTTCATGCCTTCTAGTGAATCCATATGGTGGATGTTGTCCAAGAAGGACTCCAGAGACGTATCCTTCTTTGCCATCAATTTGCCTTCTTGTCGAAGGTTCATAAAGACGATCATGGACTTCTCAGGATTATACAATCAAGATAAATTACGAGAAATCATACTTTCTTGTTTTGAGAAACAAATCTCATCCAGCATATGGAATGGGATGAGGTATGCTTTGGAGAATTGACCTACTCGATTATGATTCACACCAGACCTGGTTCGCGTTGTTTTGAATTGAGAACGGTTTTCTTTCACCCATTTCTTCAATACTTCAATCCTAAACATACGAATATATTCTTCATTGACAACTACCCAGTAATCAGCTTCTTCAGCAGAGAGAGCAAATCCTGACGGAACCCAAGTTTTTCCATTATCTGATGTTTGAGCAAATTCAAGGTAGTGGTTTCCCGTCTTGATGGAATCCCAATCGAATTTTGCTTCGATTTTTGTTCCATCTGGTGCGTAATAATCATAACAACTGCCTTTCTCTTGGCTCTCTATGTAAATCCAGTTGAGGATATCCGCTAGATGACGTTCAATCAAGGATTCAGTTAAGATGAAATTTCTAACCTCGTCCATACACTTAGCACATCAGTACCCGTTTTCATTTTTCCTGCATACCTATTCCCCGAAAAAACGGTATCACTCAAATGTATTTCGTATCATAAATCATGGTATATATCATAGGAATTTCATTGTGAGATTTGTTTAAATGGTCTTTGGAAACTCATTTTTCACGAATAACAATTGAACTGCGTACAAGTTGAGTGTTAAACGCACGTCAAAATCAGGGGGCAGGGTCATACATTGCGAATAATTCGCCAAGCATTATTTCAGTTCTAGCGTCAATATCTGCCTGCAGCCAATTCACTTGCACTGCACCCCGTAACTCATTGAGTAACTGCCATTGCCCACCACTTGCTGCGGCATTGGCATCGTATCCATTAGCGGGTTCAGTTTGCTTATCAACAAATGATTTCCTACCCAAAGATCTGTTTTGTACATCACCTAACAATGTCAGATTTCCGAGTCTGTTTTTATAACTTTCAATTTCGTCATCATTAACAGCATTCCACGCACCCCAAGCCTCTCCTAGCCCGGTCTGAGCTTTTTGTGGGAAAATGTGCTCTACTTCCTTCTCTGTCTGGAACAAAACTCCGCCAGCAGCAACGGATGCGGCCCATGTGAGTCCTCTACGTGATATTTCGATTATTGACAATAGCAAACATGCTTGTGCAGAATTTATTTGAAGATTTAGGTATCTCAAATCAATAGATCTGGCTGGAACCGCCGCATTAACGAATGCTATTGCTGACGCTGCTGTTGGTTCATTTCCAGCATCCGTCGCTAAATCTTGAATTATGTTGGTAATGCCGGGGTAATCAGGTAATTGAATTGCATTAACAGCGGCTTCAACATCTGCTTGAGTTGCACCTCCTCCTGCCAAAGCATTAGCAGCGTCTCGAGCTGCTACCTTTGCTGAGTAAACTGGAGATAACCATCTGAATCCGTCACACAAAGCCTCAACATCAGCGGATATAGTATTCAAAATATTTTCAATATCTGCTCTGGTTGCACCTGGAGTTGGCAATGCATTTAGCGAATCACACCATTCCGCTACTTTGGAATAAATGACGTTTGAAGCAACACCGCCTCCTTGAAGATCTGCTGGGAAAATTACGCCACGGATAACCAGATACTCATAGATTCGAATGAGTCTTGGGAATAAAGCATCCCAAGCGCTCACCTCAATCGGTTTGTCTGCAGCAGGCATCGCTAAAAATACTGGGCCTGCCATGTAATCCGCTTTATTTTGTTCAATTACATACTTGCCTCTGAGAAATAGAGACCATTGTTGCTTAAAACCTGCACGTGTTAAGTTCTTCAACTCAACTCTGTGAAGTTCAGCAACCGATGCGACATTGGGTTGAGCGATTTGTCTGAAAATTTGTGAGAGAACTTCACTAGTTTCGAACCAATTTGTAACAACCTCATGTTCTGCTTCGAATTTTTCAATAGTTCCCTGATTTTTCCTAGCGTCATTTGCACCTCGGGGTATTATAACAGCTGCTCTAGCAATCACAATTTGATCGTTGAGGGTATTCTTGTGTTCTCTAAATGTTTTGCTACGAGTGACGTTATTTCCAGTTGAAATGTGTATTGCGCGAAGGAAATCTCCTATTTCATTGAATTCTCCAGTAACCAATTCATCCTGTATTGATGCCCAAGCAGTAGTGATGTCCGCCTCTGCCGTACCTAGTCCTGCAGGAACTGCAAAACCAGGGGGTGTAGGACCTAGTGCGATTGCATCAATATTATCTGAGGCAGCCTTCATAGCGCGGACAACTTTTTCTCGCCTCATAAGGTCTCCTGCATCAAGGCTAAGTGAATATGATTTATCATTCATTTTTTCAAAGTGGAAGACTGCGGCCTCCAACTCCTCAAACTTTGTAATCGTGAATGCTAAGTTTCTGATAACAGTGAACCAGTGTTGTAAACGGCCTTGTACAGCAGCCGCGTTCATCTGGGCGATATCGTCTACGAATTGTGTCTTTAATTTCCAATATGCTTTTGGAACTCTGGTGGTTTGGGCCGGTTGATATGTGGGCGGAGGGCCAAATTGATTGTTCCACCAACTTTGTTGATTCTCAATCGATTTGACTCCCCCCAAGTCACCTGGGTTCAGGCTTTGACCCGCTGGAATATTTAATGTCCCAAATACCCTTTCAATCTGGTCGCCTGCACTGATTGTTGAAGTGCCTCCATGATTGGGATGAAGTGGATCTTTCGATTGCATTTTGAATGTAATATTGTTGTCGAAAATAATGGTTGGATGCGACGCTACTGTAGGAACGGAAATTGAAAAATGTGCTTTTACGGGTGAAATTTCTATTTGAGCGGGGCCTCCTTGGGCACCCATAACGGGCCCAATGTATTCTACTTGATAGTCAACATGATTCTTGAAATAGTGCTGATAAAATCGAACTGTGGCTCGATTTTCATGCTTTTTTATATTGGTCCAAACGCCAGCAGGATCTTCACACTTTGCATCCAAGTAATGCCCATTCCAAATATTCGATGCAATTAGAACATTGTGGATTTCTGCACCTAGAGAATACAATTCGTTGTCTAAGGCTACATCTCTCAAGGCAGCAGTCAATAAGGTCAAAGCAGTTATTCGCTGTTGCCCATCAACAATGTCCCATACATTATTAGTATCATGTATTACAAGATTTCCGAGATAATATGGTGAATCTGGAATCTGGCCAATTGGTGTGTCTTGACGATATTCCGACAAATCCTCAAACAATTGCTCGACTAATGATCGTGGCCATGAATAATCTCGCTGGTAATCGGGTATTCGGAGAGTATCAGTTGTTGGATTAGGGACAGCCCCTGCATTAAAGAATTCTTCAAATGATGCATCCCAGGCAGTTGGTCTCGGCATAAGTTTATATTAATTCTATATTATTCAAAACATTCGTTTGTTCAACAAGAGAATATTGCGTGGGCAGTAATTCAATCTCCACCACTCGAATTTGAATCGTTTAGCTATTGATGTGCGAAAGTCACTCGGACTCATCAACCGATTCAAATTGGAGCATCATTTGGTCGTAAAATTCCTTGAGTCGTTCAATGACTTCAGGTTTGACCGATTCATTATG
>Ga0233444_10005258_pt1 | contig 12028 bp, 9 predicted proteins | sample SI_124_October20_6_FD_182792 | JGI IMG/M metagenome (GOLD analysis project Ga0233444, IMG submission 182792) | Seawater microbial communities from Saanich Inlet, British Columbia, Canada - SI_124_October2016_10_MG | ecosystem: Environmental > Aquatic > Marine > Inlet | place: Canada: British...
TGAAGAAGGTCCTTATTGGAACAGATTAATTAATGATAAAAATACTAAAGCAAAAATTATAAAAGCTAAATTACCTGATAATGTTGTTTTGGAACTTACAGAATTTCAGGGTGTTAAAAAAAAAAAGATGAAACCAATAAGATATAAAAAAATCGGAACTATACATCTTTGTTTTACAGTTAATAAAATCGATAACTTATATAAAAAACTAAAAAGTAATGGCATAAAATTTCTTTCCAAACCATTAAATTCAATTTATGATCCGGTCAAAACCTGTTTCTGCTATGATCCGGATTATAATTTAATTCAATTTGTTCAAGGAGATCAAATAAAAAAAAAGAAAAATCGTACTAAATTTTAAAATGATAAAATCGAGAAAACTTCCATATTTAATTGCTGAAATAGGTATAAATCACAATGGATCTTTAAAGCTAGCCAAAAAGATGATTGATATTGCAAAAAAAAATAATTTTAGTGCAGTCAAATTTCAAAAAAGAAATCCTGACATTTCAACTCCAGAAAAACAAAAAGAAGTTTTGAGAAATACGCCTTGGGGAACAATAACCTACTTGCAATATAAAAAAAAAATAGAATTTGGATTGAAGGATTTTAATGAGATAAACAGGTATTGTAAAAAATTAAATATTGAATGGTTTTGCTCTGCCTGGGATATTGATAGCGTAAATTTTTTAAAAAAATTTAAATTAAAAAAAAATAAAATTGCATCAGCTCTTTTAACAAATACTGAAATATTAAAAGCTGTAGCAAAACAAAAAAAATTTACATTAATTTCAACAGGTATGTCTAATATGAAAAATATTGAAAAAGCTGTTAAAATATTTAAAAAAAATAAATGTAAATTTGCTTTAATGCACTGTGTTTCGACTTACCCTTGTCCAGAAAAAGATTTAAACTTAAATACTATCACGACCTTAAAGAAAAAATTTAAGTGTGAAGTTGGTTATAGTGGTCATGAAAGTAGTGTTTCACCATCTATAGCTGCATGGGTTATTGGTGCTGATTATATAGAAAGACATATAACTTCAGATAGAACATTGTTTGGGACTGATCAATCGGCCTCTTTAGAAGAAAGTGGTTTAAGGCAACTTAGTGAGATTTTGAATAGAATGCCAAAAGTTTTGGGTAACGGTGTAAAAAAAATGACAAATGAAGAAAAAAAGCTTGTTAAAAAATTCAAATATTGGTCTTAAGACAAAATAATGAAAATTGATTGGAGTGGAAAATCTTATAACTATAGTAATTCTGATCTAAAATACTTGAATAAAGTAATTAAAAATTCAAACACATATACTCAGGGTGAACAATTAATAAAGTTTGAAACTGAGCTAAAAAAATCACTTAGAATAAAAAATATTTTCGTAACAAGTTCAGCGGCAGCCTCTTTAGAAATAATTTCGTTGTTACTTAATATTAAGAAAGGTGATGAAATTATTATTCCTGCTCACACTTATTGTGCTTCAGCTATTCCTTTTGCAAGAAATGGAGCAAAAATAATTTGGGCAGATATTGATAAAAATAGAGTTGTAGATCTTGATGATTTAAAAAAAAAAATAAATAGTAAAACAAAGGCTATAGTAGCTGTACATCTATACGGATTTTGTGTTGATATTGACTCGATAAAAAAGATTATTGGAAAAAAAATAAAGATAATTGAGGATGTGGCACAAGCATTTGGATCTCAATACAAAGGTAAAAAAGCTGGTAGTATGGGAGATTACGCTTGTTATTCTTTTCACTCACAAAAAAACATGACCACCTTAGGTGAAGGAGGTGCTGTTTTTGTCAAGTCAGATGTTGAAGCGCAAAAAGTTGCTGGTTTAAGACACAATGGTCATGCTAATTTTAAATTTTCAAGAAAAGATTATTGGTTGCCTGCTATGGGTAATGTTGATGAAGATTTAAAGAATTATTGGCCCTATAAATTTACATTAAGTGAAATACAGTGTGCTGCAGGTTACTTGGGTATAAAAAAAATCAATAATTATAATAAATTAAGAATTAAAAGATCGAAAAAATTTATTAAAAACATGTCAAATATAAAAGAACTAGAATTTACTAAATTTTTTGACAATAATAGACATGTCTATCATTTATTAGTAGCGCAATGTAAAAAAAATAATTTTTTTTCTAGAGATGATTTAATTAGAATTCTGTATAAAAAATATAAAATAAAATGTATTGTTCAATATTACCCTCTTTACAAGTATGATTTATTTAAAAAAAAAGGTCTAGGTAAAGCAGATTGCCCCAATACAGAAGCTTTTTACAATGATATGATATCTTTCCCACATTATATTCATATGCCAGAAAAGAAATTTAATTATATGATCGAAAGCGTTATAAATGCTATTAAGATATTAAAAGAATAAAAACTATAATTTAAAACAGCCCTTTTACTGCGTCTCTTAAATCATCGTCTCTGTGTGACCAAAAAGTATCTATGTACTCTTTACTTAATCTTGCATGCACCTCTGGGTCTGTTTCTGCTTTTTCTATTTCTGGCCATCTGTCTTTCGGAAATTTTACGTACATAGCAAAAGTTTTGCTAAGTTTAGTAACTTCTTTTGCTGGCCATTGTGGCATATCTATAGGGGATTCTGAGCCTGAATTACCAATTGTTAAAATTGAGTCTTTGTCAATTAGCCCTTGGTTTTCTGCCATTGTTCTAATTTCAGTGCCGTGAAATGGTATTAAAACTGAACAGCTGCAGTCATCTGATTTAAAATGTCTATTTAGTTCAATCGTATCAAAAGCTAATTCTCTAGTTTCACCTGGAAAACCGATAATATTATTTACTGAAAAAGTTATATCTAATTCAGCAGGTATTTTCATTAATTCTATAGCAAGCTTATTTGTATAATTTCTTTTTACAACTTCTCTTCTAAATTTTTCATTTCCGTGCTCCATACCAAATGTAATTCTATGTAAACCAACTTCTTTTAACTTTTTAAATTTATCCTCACTAATTGTTTCTATTCTTGTCTGACACCAAAAGGGTAATTTAATATCTTGATACATTTCATAAAATTCATCGAATTCTTTGTTAGACCATGCTAAGAAGGTGTCTGCCCAAAAATAAATATATTCAACTTTCCATTTCTTGATATGGCTTTCAATTTCTTGCTTTATTAAATTCATACTTTTTTTTCTAAAAAATTTTCCAGTGTTTTGATATAATCTATTTTGTGTTGGTGAATTACAAAAAGAGCAGGTGTATGGGCAACCTCTGTGTGTTTCAACAGGTAAAAGTCTTCTAATTTTCCCACCCATTGGTCTGTAAAATCTTTTTTCTCCAAAAATACCGATGTCAGTAACTGGTGGTAATTTATCTATATCTACTGGCTTTGTGATGCTATTTTTTTTTATATTTCCATCATCTTGTCGTACCCAAAGATTGGTAACACCTGAATAATCTGTTCCCTCCCCTAAGTGTTCAGCTAAATCTACCAGAGCGTTTTCTCCCTCACCTACACAACACATATCAATTGCTTTATGATTCATTACAAGTCGTGGAGCAAAAGTTGGAAAAACTCCTCCAAAAATATTTTTAATTCCAAGATCTCTTGTATCTGAAATAAGTTTGTGTCCTCTCATAAATGTTGTTTCTGAGCAAGATACCGCTAGGAGGTCTGGTTTGTATTCTATTATTTTTTTTCTTAAATCAATTGCTGGATCATGCGTTAACTTTGTAAAATGTAAATCATCATCATCAGGGTTAAATGTTGCTGGCCTTACTTGAAGGGATTTAACTTGATTTTTGTCCCCATCTTCAATAGCTAAGTCGTCATCAAACTCATAAAAAGTTGTATCGAATACATCGGTTGTATGCCCCTTGTCTTTTAGCAATTGAGATAATAGAGTAATAGCAGGTGGAATAGTACTCATCTCTCGCTCATTAGGATATACGAATAAAACTTTAATTTTTTTGTTTTTTTTAGTCATTTTGTTATTTTTTTTAAAGTTTATGTATAACTAAAGATTAACTAATTAAAAGAAATTCTTTGTCACTTATCTTCCACAGAAATAGCAATTTTAAAGCAATTGACATAAAAAAATCTTCAGAATACACTCAAAATGTACTGAAATGCATGGTGGGGAAGCAATGTGTAATTCATAGGCTGTACCTGCAACCGTAAAGTCGGAGCGCCACCCAGTATAGTCCGCTGTTGAATAAAGGCCAGGGAAAGTCTAGTTCTGCAACTTGTTGCCATCGGCATACTATTAAAGTGAAATTGAATATTTCACAAAAAATAAGGTCGGTACGATGAGATTCATAATTTTAATACTGTTAATATCAAACATAAGTTTATTTAAATATTTATCATCGGAAGAAATTCCAACCATAGTCATTTCCGCAGGGAAAACACCTCAATCTTTAAGCACTGTTGGTTCAAATGTTACAGTTATTAGTGGAGAAACTATTAGAAATTCTAATGAAAATTTTTTAGGAAATATTATTGAAGAAAGTACTTCTGGTACTAATTTATTTCAACAAGGTGGTGATGGAACAAATATGGGTATTCAACTTCGTGGCTTAGAAAAAAGATATTCTACAGTTTATTTTAATGGAGTAAAAATGTCAGACCCAAGCACACCTGATAATAGTTTTTATTTTCAGAACATTATGAAAGATTCCATAGACAAAGTTGAAATTTTGAAAGGAAATCAAAGTTCTCTTTATGGAGCAAACGCTATTGGTGGAACAATACATATATTCACAAAAAAAGGTAAAGAAGGTCACCGTTCGAACGTAAGTGTTGAAGGCGGATCAAACAATACTAAAAGCGCTTATTACTCTGTTGATGGCGCTAATGATAAAATAAATTATTATTTGGGTCTTAATAGATTTTTAACTAGTGGAATTTCAGCTAGAAATGATGACGGTGAAAGTGATCAATATCGCAATGAAAGTTTAAATGGTAGTTTTGGATATAAATTTAATAAAAATTTAAGAATTGAAAATTCTCTAGGATACACAAACACTGACTTAAAGTATGATGCGGTAAGTAAATCAAGTACGGACTTAATTGACAGGAGCGATGATATTTTAGCAAATTATTCTCTAAGGGTGATACACGATGGCGTCAAAACTAATAATATATTAAGCTATAGTAAGTTATATAGCGAAAGAGATACACATCAAACCACCGATACAAAACAAGGCTATTTTGGTTTTAGAGATGCAATTAACTATACAGGAACATATAATTTTAGTTTAGATAATAGATTAGTATATGGAGCAGAAGCTGAATTTGAAGAAGCAAGAATGGATGTAGACTACTTTCATCCTACAAGTTTTAAACAATTATATTTTGACAAACGTGCAGATGAACATATTTTCTCTCAATTTTTTGACTATCAATTTAGACCTTTGGAAAAATTGTATGCAACAATTGGGCTAAGAAGCGATGAACATTCTAGTGTTGGAAGAGAAGCAAGCGGTAGAACCACGCTAGCTTACAAATTAGATAATGTTAGCACAATAAGATCTTCTTTAGGCTCAGGAGTTAGGTTTCCAGCTATATACGATCTTCATTTCTCAGGTAGTACCGCAGCCAGTGGTAGTGGTACTATTTCTGGTGATGGGTATTTTGGTTTGAACGGAGATAATTTTGGGCATGAAAGAGGAAATAGCTTTGATGTTGGGTATGAAACTTATTTAGATAGATTAGATTTAAATACAGCTATTACATATTTTTATTTAGAACAAAAGAATGGTCTTACCAGCGATAGTAGAAATAACTTTAAAATAAATAAGACTAATGGAGTTAATACCAGCAAAGGAATAGAGTTAGGTCTTGATTGGAAGCCTGAAGGTAAAAAATATGGAGTAGATTTTGACTACACTTACACCAAGTCATTTGACAATAACACTTGTAAAGCTGGTGGTTGTCATAGAAAAACTAGTGAATTAGGTGATGCAAAAGTTCAAGTGCCACAAAATACATTTTCGTCAAAAATTATACATAATACTCTTCCAGGCTTAACAAATTCTGTACAAATAAAATTTGTTGACGAAGTAAGATCTTTTGGAGATGGTAATAATAGTTTCAAAGATGTGATTTTAGAGGATTACACTACAATAAACTTAAGATCTAATTATCGTTTGTATGATACCTATGACCTATTTCTTGACGCAAAAAATATATTTGATGATAATTATGAGCAGGTACACGGATATTCATCTGTAGGGCGTTCTTTTAATTTAGGAATAAAGAGAGTATATTAAGATATGTCTTCTATGAGAAAAAACTTTTTAATATCTATTGGGATATTTTTATCTCTTGCAGCTAGCAGATTTATTCCTCACCCTCCAAACTTCACGAGTTTATTAGCACTTAGTTTTTATGTTCCTGCAATTTTTGGAATAAGATATTTGCCGGTACTACTAATAAGTTTTGCAATTACTGATATAATTATTGGCTATCATATGGGTACGCATTGGACTTGGGGAAGTGTTTTACTTATTGGGCTTTTATCTAAATTTTTTCTTAATTCGATATATTTTAGAATTAGTGGGGCTTTATTTGGGGTAATAATTTTTTATTTAATTACGAATTTTGGAGTTTGGTTTAGTGGTATGTATCAACCAAATATTAATGGTCTGTTAATAAGCTATACTATGGCTCTACCATTCCTAGGGTATAATATTTTATCAACTTTAATATTTTCAACAATTATAGAAACTTTTTTAAAATTTAAAAGCTTTCAACATAATAAAATATAGCTTTATCTGATTTAAAAAGTTAATAATAAAATTTAAGTAAGTTTTTCACAAAAAGATTTAATTCTATCCATTGCCTTTTTTAGATTTTCCATAGAAGTAGCATAGGAAATTCTAAAATAACCTGGTAACCCAAAAGCTGACCCCTGAACAACTGCAACATTCGCATGTTCTAATAATTTTTGAACAAAATCTGTATCGGTCTTTAATTTTGTTTTTTTATTTAAAAGACTTTTACAGCTTGGAAAAACGTAAAAAGCGCCCTCTGGTTTAAAGCAGCTCAAGCCTTTAATATTATTAAGACTTCTTACAACAAAATCTCTTCTTTCTTTAAATGAGCTTGCTCTCACTTTAATAAAATCCTGTGTTCCATTTAATGCTTCGACAGCAGCAGCTTGGCTAATAGATGAAGGGTTGCTTGTTGACTGTGATTGAATTTTTGAAATTGCTTTAATTATTTCAACTGGACCTGCCGCATAACCTATTCTCCAACCTGTCATTGAGTACGATTTACTAACTCCATTCATAGTTAGAGTTCTATCTTTTAATTCTTTTATTTCAGCAATAGTTGAAAATTTAAAATTATCATAAGTAATATGTTCGTAAATATCATCACTTAAAATATAAATTTTTTTATTTTTTTTTAAAATTTCAGCTAATTCTTTTATTTCTGATTTAGTATAACTTGATCCAGTTGGGTTGGATGGCGAGTTTAAAATAATCCATTTAGTTTTTTTAGAAATTGCCTTTTTAAGTTTTAAAGAAGTTAACTTAAAATTATCTTTTTCTTCACATTTAATTATCTTTGGCTCTCCTCCTGCTAATAATATTATGTCTGGATAAGAAACCCAGTAAGGAGCTGGTATAATCACCTCGTCACCTTTATTTATAGTAGCCATAAATGCATTGTAGAGTACTTGTTTTCCTCCAGTGCCAACCGTTATCTGATTTAAATCATAAGAAAGATTATTCTCTCTTTTAAATTTAGCTTGAATTGCTTTTTTTAATGCCGGTGTGCCATCAACAGCTGTATATTTTGTGTCACCTTTCCTTATAGCTTCTATTGCCGCCTCTTTAATATTATCAGGGGTATCAAAATCAGGCTCTCCAGCACCAAGACCCACTACATCCTTACCTGCAGCACGTAATTCTCTAGCTTTTGAAGTAACGGCTATTGTAGGCGACGGTTTTATACGTTTTAAAGTGTTGGAAACTATGCTCATTGAATTTTATAATATTTTTTTTTAAATTATTAATAACACAAAATGCAAAATACTTATCAAGAAAAAATACTAGATTTAGAAGCTACTAACAGCTCTCCAAGAGTTAAGTTAGAGGGTGGTATTAAATTTAAAATAAAAAGTGGATTTCAACCAGCTGGTGATCAGCCTGAAGCTATAAAAGCTTTAACAACAAATTTAAAAGATAAAAAAAATGAACAAGTGCTTCTTGGTGTTACTGGCTCAGGTAAAACATTCACAATGGCAAAAGTAATTGAGCAAACCAATAGACCTGCCTTAATTCTTGCTCCAAATAAAACTTTAGCTGCACAGCTTTATGGAGAATTCAAAAGTTTTTTTCCTGATAATGCCGTTGAATATTTCGTATCGTACTACGATTATTATACTCCAGAAGCATATGTGCCTAGATCGGATACTTATATAGAAAAAGAAGCTTCAATAAATGAACAGATAGATAGAATGAGGCACTCAGCTACTCGATCTTTATTAGAAAGAGATGACGTAATAATTGTAGCCAGCGTTTCGTGTATATACGGACTAGGTTCTGTAGAAGCTTATAGCAAAATGACTATAACTTTGAAAAAAAACAATGAGTACAGCAGAGATGACTTAATAAGAACTTTTGTAACACTTCAATATAAAAGAAATGACCAAAATTTTTTTAGAGGAACTTTTAGAGTTAGAGGAGAAAATTTAGAAATTTTTCCATCTCACTTAGAGGATAGAGCTTGGAGAATTAGTTTTGATCTTAACAAATTAGAAAAAATAGAAGAATTCGATCCTTTAACAGGAGATAAAACTAATGAATACTCTGCAATAAAAATTTATGCTAATAGCCATTATATTACTCCTAAGCCAACAATGGATCAGGCTATCAGGCAAATTAAATCAGAATTGGCAGAGACTTTAAAAAAACATCGAGCAGATAATAAATTATTAGAAGAGCAGAGATTACGAGAGAGAACTAAGTTTGATCTTGAAATGATAGAGGCTACCGGTACATGCGCAGGAATAGAAAATTACTCGAGATATTTGTCTGGTAGAAAAGCTGGTGAACCACCGCCAACCTTATTTGAATATTTTCCTGACAATGCTATTATTTTTGTAGATGAAAGTCATGTAACAGTTCCTCAATTAAACGGTATGTACAAAGGTGATCGTACACGAAAAAGTACATTAGCTGAATATGGTTTTAGACTTCCCTCTTGTATGGATAACAGACCACTTAAGTTTGAAGAATGGGATATGATGAGAACACAAACTGTATTTGTTTCAGCTACTCCAGGTCCCTGGGAGTTAAAACAAACTGACAATAAACATATAGATCAAATCATAAGACCTACAGGTCTAATAGATCCTCCAGTAGAAATAAGGCCTGCAAAAACACAAGTAGATGATCTCATGAATGAAGCGGCACAAGTTATTGAGAAAGGTTATCGAGTGCTAGCTACAACACTGACAAAAAAAATGGCTGAAGATCTTACAGAGTATCTTCATGAAAATGGACTTAAGGTTAGATACATGCATTCTGATATAGACACATTAGAAAGAATAGAAATTATACGAGATTTAAGACTAGGAGTATTTGATATTTTAGTTGGGATCAACTTATTGAGAGAAGGTTTAGATATTCCAGAATGTGGTTTGGTAGGCATTTTAGATGCTGATAAAGAAGGTTTTTTGAGATCAGAAACTTCATTAATACAAACTATTGGAAGAGCAGCAAGAAATGTTGATTCTAAAGTAATTCTATACGCGGACAAAGTAACAAAAAGTATTGATAAGGCTACAAAAGAGACAGATCGTAGAAGAACCATACAGTCGAATTATAACAAAAAAAATAATATAACAGCAGAATCAATTAAAAAAGAGATTGGAGATATTTTAGAGTCAGTTTACGAAAAAGATTATGTAAATTTCAAAGAGTCAAATGTTGGTGGAAATTTAAAGAAACATTTGAAAGGTTTAAATAAAAAGATGAAAGAGTCTGCTGAAGACTTAGAATTTGAGGAAGCTGCTAGAATAAGGGATGAAATAAGAAAACTAGAAGCAAGTGAACTAGAAATAACTTTAAATCCGAAGATAAGCCAATATAATTTAAAAAGTAAAATATACCCTAAAGGTAGGTCAACATTAGGAATGCCTGGTACTAAAGTAAATAAAAAAAGAAAAAAATGACAACAAATAAAATAATTATAACTGGTGGGGCCACTAGGATTGGTGCTGCTATAGCTAAAAGTCTAGCTGACTTTGAGACAACGATAACTATTCATTACAATAAATCGAAAGCAAACGCTTTTAAACTGAAAAATGAATTAGAAAGTTTAGGTAGTGAAGTTTATTTATTAAAAGCTGATCTTAATAATTTTAATCAAACTCAAAAACTCCTTAAGTTAGCTTGTAATAAAATGAAAGGATTAAATTGTTTAATTAATAATGCTTCATTGTTTGAAAATGATAATTTACAAAATTTTACAGAAAAAAGTTTTACAAAACATTTAAATATTAATTTAAAAGCACCAGCAATTTTAATTCAGAATTTCAAAAAATTATTAAAAAATTCAGAGGGAAATATCATTAATATTGTTGATCAAAGAGTTGAAAAATTGACTCCCTTCTTTTTTTCTTACACGCTAAGTAAATCAAGTTTAGTCACACTTACTAAAACTTCAGCTATGAAACTTGCCCCAAATATCAGAGTAAATGCGATTTCACCAGGGCCCACTCTAAAAAATTCAAGACAGTCTGAAAGTCATTTTAGAAAACAATGGAAATCTGTACTTTTAAAAAAAAAAGTTGAATTAGAAAATATTTGTGACGGAGTAAAATTTTTAATAAAAAATAAAAATATAACTGGAGAGATAATTAATATTGACAGTGGACAAAGACTAGCATGGAATACACCTGATATAATTAATACTAAAGAATGAAAATAATTAAATTAAAATTAAAAGAGAAGTTTAAATATAAGAGAAAAGTAATTATTAAAAATTTGATTTTAAATATATTTATTGGAATTCATAATTTTGAAAAGAAAAAAAAACAAAGAGTAAGATTTAATATTGAAGTAGTTACAAACCCTTACATCAAACCAAGTAATAAAGATTTATCAACAATTTTAAATTATGAAGATTTGATTAATAAAATTAAATTATTAGTCAAGAAGCGACATCATGACCTTATCGAAGATTTAGCGGAAAATATACTTAAAATAATTTTTCAAAATAAATTAGTAAAAAAAACAAATATTAAAATTGAAAAATTAGACATTATAAAAAATTCAGAGTCAGTGGGTGTAGAATTTTCAAAAAGTAAAATATGATTAGCAGTCTAGAGCTTGGAAAAAAAGTAATAAAGGACAAAATTCCTTTAATCTCAAGAAATGCAGGGGTTTATAAAATGATTAGCTCCTCTGGTGAAATTTTATATATTGGTAAAGCAAAAAATATACCTAATAGACTTAAAAGTTATACTTCTGATTCCAATTTACCAATTAGGACAGAGAGAATGCTTTCCTTAACTCATTCACTTGAAACAACTACTACAAATAATGAGAGTGAAGCTTTACTTTTAGAGGCAAATTTAATTAAAAAGCATAAGCCAAGATTCAATATATTGTTACGCGATGATAAATCTTTTCCTTATATTTATATTGGTAATAAAGATAAATGGCCCCAGTTAACAAAACTTAGAGGAAAAAAATCAAAATCAGGACATTACTTCGGGCCATTTTCGTCTATTGGTTCAGCTAACTGGACAATAAAAATTTTACAAAAAATTTTTCTTTTAAGAGTTTGCGATGACACAGTGTTTAAGAATAGAGAGAGACCCTGTATCCTTTATCAAATTAAAAGATGTTCTGCTCCATGCGTTGGTCACATTACTGAACAAGACTATGCGTCTACAGTTAATGATGCTGTTGAATTTATTTCAGGTAAATCTAGAAGAATACAAAAGAGTCTTTCTAAGGAGATGGAAAAAGCAAGTAAGGACTTAGATTATGAAAAAGCGGCAATTGCAAGAGATCGAATAAAGGCGTTAA
>Ga0233444_10005259_pt1 | contig 12026 bp, 20 predicted proteins | sample SI_124_October20_6_FD_182792 | JGI IMG/M metagenome (GOLD analysis project Ga0233444, IMG submission 182792) | Seawater microbial communities from Saanich Inlet, British Columbia, Canada - SI_124_October2016_10_MG | ecosystem: Environmental > Aquatic > Marine > Inlet | place: Canada: British...
AAACACTATCTCCTTTTTCTAATGTTTTACCTTCCAACTTTCCATCTTCCACATTCAACCAATTAAATTGAAATCTTCCCTCTTGTACATACCAACTTTCTTTTTTCTTTAAGTGGTAATGCATTGAGAATCTATTTCTTTCTTTTGTGAATACTAATAATTTTCCACAATACTCTTCATCGTTGTGAATCCATAGTTCGTATCCCCAATTCTTTTCTACTCTCTTAGGAGTCTTAATATCTACATCTATAATCATTCTGCGTAACTTTGTGTGTTTAACAATCCACTATACTCACATACATTAAATTTTCCCATATGTGGTAGAATAGAAAGTTCTTTTGCTTTTGCTTCTACCATTACATCAACATCATTACCATATAACTCAGGAAGTTTGTTAATGTAGTCTGAATGTGCTTGTGGTTTTAATTTTTCATTCTCTTCATGTAATGCTTTACTTTCAGAGTAATGAACAATGGGTTTAATATTTTTAGGCCATGTTGAGATTGCAAGTTCTAATGCTTCTTGTTCAGACAAATCACCTGTACAAAATTTGTGATGATGATAATCAAACACAATTGGAATACCAATTCTTTCATGTAAATACATTAGGTCTTTTACCGAATACATTGATGCTTTATCATCGTTCTCAACAGTTAATCTACTTTTTACTGAATCGGATAATCTTTCGAAGTTCTTACAAAACCTATCCATAGCAGATTTCTTATCTCCATATACACCATTACAATGAATGTTGATTTTATTGTAATGAGATTTTTCCAATCCTAACAAATCAAAAATCTTACCATGAATCTCTAAATCAGTAATAGTATTTTCTACAACTCTTTCGGTTGGAGATACCAATACGTTGAATGGACCAGGGTGTGAAGTAATTCTGATTCCATTTTGTTTTGCATAGTGACCACAACCTTCTAAAAGAGTTTTGATTCTAAGATAGTGTGGCATACTTTCTATTTCATATTCAGATGCCCATGGAAACATTTCAGATGATAATCTGAATAGTTTTACCCCATTCTCATTATTCCATTTTATAATATGAAATAAATCTCTTACGTTTTGTAGAGCAAGTTCAGATGCGTATTCAACTCCTCGTTCTTGAAAAGTTCTTTTAATCATAGAACGATTGGTAGTTACTTTTGGTTTTTGACTCGAAAGAGTCATATTAATACAAGCGTATCCTAAGTTCATCTTTTTGTATGATTTGTTATTTGTTTAACAAATATACGAAATTATTTTGATAAAACCAAATTATTTTTAATAAGTTTTTGTTTCAAAGTCTGTTGGGTAGGTGTTGTCTTTTTCATTCTTGACATAAGTTAACCAATAATTTACTGCGTTTTGATTATTTATCCACTTACTTCTATTTCCCCAATCAAAGTTGGGTTTTGCATAATATGGTTTTTGATTCATTGCATATGCTGCTCTTTTTGAAGACACGGGTCTAAATTCATCTATTAATCCATCACCACTATTGTCATACCCATCAACAGTACCATCTCCATCTAAATCAATACCTCTACGAGTTGTGTCTTTTTTTAACTTAACACCATCCACGATTACAGATTCATCAACTTTTTTTTTATAATCTTTTGCAGCTTCTTTTAACTCTTCGTTGGGTTCTGATTCTTTTTCTGATTCTTCTACAATTTTTGAAATATCTTTTGGTGACAAATCTAAATCATCATTATCAAAATCCCCATTTGCTAATTCATCTTCAAAGGATGAACCGAACTCATTTTCTGAATCATATTGGTTTCTAAAATCTGCCATTTCTGCCTCAGTCCAATAATCATCATCTTCTTCTTCTGGTTCTTCATCATATAGTTCTCTCTTACGAATTACTTTTTGTTTATCTACAATTCCCTTATCAACTTTTAATGCGTTGTTAAATGCGATTACAAGTGCAACTGCAAGAGGGTCAAATACAAATATAATAATAAGAATAAACCAATTGATAATTTGGTCCATTGGTTTGTTAAGTAATCCACTAAGATATTCTAAAGGGCCTAATTCAGATGATACACCTTCCATAGATTCTAAATCTAATATCTTTAACTGAATTGATTGTAGTGAATCAGATGCTACTTCTCTTTTCTCTTGAACAGATTTACGATTTTCTTCTTCAACTTCGATACGTTTTTGTGCCAACCTAAGTTCGGAAGTTGATATTGTGGTTCTAACGCCTCCAACCACCGAGGTGTCTCGTACTTGGATTTGTTGAGATTTAGCATTGGAAAGAGTACCAATGTTATCAGAAATTCTTTTAAGTTCTTCATCATATCTTGTTACATCATCACCCCAAAACTGTTCTTTTTGTTCTAGGAATGCTAATTGTTTTTCTTTTATACTATATTGATTAAACGTATCTTGAAATGCCGATGTTAGAAATCCATAGATACCCAACGAGGTTATAAGAATTAAAATAAGAACTGCTCCACTTAGATATAATCTAAATGATTTGTTTATCTTATCCCAATAATTGTAAAGGTATCCAGCAGTAATAAGTTTTGCTAATTCTAAAGAACTTGCCATTATTATAACAGAAAACGCTGCTCCTGCAAATAGTTTTGATAAACCACTTACGGAGAAGAATGCTGCGTTAAATGCTACAAACAACGCAGATAACCCCAATAATAGTGTTCTGAATTTCATTTTACTCTATCTATGCTAACTCTACAAGATTTTTCGTAAGTTGGAGTAACCTTTCAATTTGATTAGTTAACCTTAAAGCATCTTCTTGGTTAGATGGTCTACTTCCGTCTAACATACCTTTAATCACTTTGTTATGATTCTCTACACTTTCTATGTGTGTTAATGCCTTTTGTTTATGTTCTGGTTTCATAAATAACTTTATTTGTTAATATATATAAATATAAGAAAATGAAAAAAGGGAGATTTTTCAACCTCCCCTTAAACTAAACTAACTACTATAATATTAAAATTTAATCTTTACTTTTTTACTTTTTCGTTCTTCTTTTTTATCTAGAACAATGGTAAGTAACCCATTTTCAATTGATGCTTCTGCAGTAGTTCCATCGTAATCTTTTCCTACTTTGAATCTTAAATTTACATTACCAACAACAGCATTTACGTTTTCAGTTTCTGCTTTTACCGTAATTAAATCTTCGGTAACATCTACATCTACATCTTTTGGATTATGTCCTACAACACTTACAACAATGTTTTGTTTTCCATCTTTAGTTGTGTTAATAGAATAATTTCCTTGTTCGTAATTTACTTGCATTGGTTTGAAATTAGAATCAATAATTTCATCAAATATTTTGTCAAATGTTAAAATCATATTTTTATTTTTAAGTTAAACATACAATCTATATATTACCAAATCTATACCAACTTGTTTTATATGACATATTGTCAGTTTAATTAAAAGTTATCTGAATAATTGTCATATTTACCCATCTTTTGTTTGTACTCTGATTGTTCTATCGTTGTACTCATGTGGTCTGCCCAATGAATAATCATTGGTAAGTGTGTTTTTGGATTGAAATCTTCATTGTAAGAGACTAAGTACTTTTTGGTTGCTTCATTATACAACCCATCTGCTAACATAATACCCAATTGTTCTTTTTGGGTATACTTAATTCCATATTGATTTAATAACCAAAGTGCCCTATCGGTTACATCAAAGTATTGTAACTTTGGATTTCGTGTATAGTATTCGTTATGATTTTTTATATGCCACTCTGATGTTTGTGGGATGTAATATGGTTCTGCCCCATCTCCTAACTTTCCTAAATCGTGATGAAAGGCAGAAAAGAAAAGTTCTTCATCAGTAAAGTTTATAGTACCTCCACCCTCTACAAACATTTTTTTCATTTTGTATGCATTTCTTGCTACATTTAATACATGGTCAATATAACCACCAGGATATGCGGAGTGATAATGTAATTTAGCACTAGCAGGTGCAACTGCTAGTTCGTTCCCTAATTCTTCTGGGGAATACATATGGAGAAGTTTTTCTAATCTTTCTCCACTAAATACTTTTTTAATAGACTCTATAAATTTATTATAGTTTGTTTCTATTTGTTCTTCGGTGTAATTTCTAATCATTCTTCTATGTATTTTGATGTTAGTGCTCTATATAATATTTCTAATTCTTCTTCAGTTGTACAAAATCCAAGTCCATCGAAATCTAATATCTCAATAAAATATTGACCTGGTTTTAATCCCATGTTTCGTAATTCCATGTCATCATCTGATGAGTTGGTTACGAGTCTTGGTGCGTATTTATCGGTTCTTTCTTTTGGAATTGGTACAGTCCAAAAGTAAGGTTTATCTAATTCATCACCATCTTCAACATCTTCTCTATTCTCTATAAAATCAGGTGTACCATTATAATCATTAGAGATGTGTTTTGACCAACCTTGTCTCTTAAAGGTTTCATCAGTTAGTGGTGTTGCTTGTAACTTTACTTTTCTCATTCTAATACGATTCTGATTGTTTCCTCTAAATCCTCAAATGTTGCTTTTACAATAAGTGTATCACCAACCATTTCATCTATTGGTGCAATAACTGTATTTATCTCCCCATCAGTTCCACTATATGAAAACTCATTTATAGTTGGTACAATAGTTCCAGCAAATCCAGTTACATATGTTGTATCTACATCTACCCAATCACCCAATACATTTATAGTTCTTCTGATGAATACATAAGCAGTATCATTCAAAGTCCATTGGTGTGATGATTCCCAATTAACTAATTGTGGATAAAGTGGTTCTTCTCCATGGTTAAGAATCTTACCTGTAATTCTATGAATTGTTTGAATAGAATTATCGGTTGAGTTTAATTCTAATTTATATAAACCCTCATTGGTTGTGTCTAGTCTACCATCTAATTCCATTGTGTAATTATCGGGTATATCTGATAATGGGTCATCCGTACAAGATGTTAGTGTTCCCAATAACATTAGTGAATAAAAAACTAACGTAAACTTTAATAAAAAATTTATACTATCGAATTGTTTCATAATAAGTAATCTAAGATAGAATCCCAAGTTGGATATTCGTTTGGTTTGTTATCGTTTTCCCAATCTACTCCGAATCTTAATAACTCTCCACTAAACTCACCAGCACCATTCTTCAATCTATCATCAATAAGGTAATCACCCATTAATAAATCTTTTCTATGTGTTGTGAACATTTTTTTGTGAAAGATATCACCGAAGTAATCTTCTAACCAAAATCTTTTATCAGTAAGAGATTGTGGGTTACCCCATGGAGCGGAAGTAGCAATGAATAATTCATACTTACCACTTTCGTGTAGTTTGTTGATAGCATCAATAGCACCTTTCATTGGTGGTGCAATTCTGAATAGTCCTTGGATGTGGTCAGGAAACTCTTTGTATCTTTCTTCTAGGTGTGGATGTTTGTCAAACCAATCCTCGATTGCTTTTCCGAAGTCAACAATCACTCCATCCATATCAATGTAAACTATCTTTTTTTTCAATATTTTTTGTTTTTTAAGGTTATTATTATCACTCATTTACTATGTAAATATACAAAATTTATTTGACATTACCAAATTTTTTATCAATTATTTTAGGTAATTTGGACCCCAAAAATCAAATTTAGCAGTGTCATCAAATATATTACCTCTAGAGTGTTTTGCTGGAGAATTCCAACTTGCTGGTTTAAGTAAATCTCCTTTACAAATCAATGAACCTTTAAGAACACCTTCCCACATGGAAACAAAACCCCATACAGTTGATTCATTAACAAGTTTAATGTATTTTCTACCCTTTTCTACCTTGAGGGGTTCATAGGGTTTGTAAGAATAATTAGATTCCCAATACTCTTTTCTTTCTTCATTAACTTTTTCAAGCCACGATTCAAATTTACTTTTCATATTTAGTGTTTTAAGGTTTAACGTTTTGGGAGAATCACTCCCACTCAATTACAACACTAATATACAAAAAAAAGTTGAGACTACCAAATGTTTTCCCAACTTTTTTTAATAAATTTTAACAAATTTTATTGATATGCACTTAGTAATCTAAGTAGTTCATCTAATGCTTCATGTCTATGATTGTCTTTTAATTGAGTAGAATAAACATAGTTTGAATCCTTAACTTTGGGAACTTCGTGAATTGCTGAGTCATTAGAAAACTTTAAGTCGATTTGTTGTGGGTCTCCTGTTAAAATCATAGTAGAACCCTTACCTAATCTACCCAATACCATTCCTAGTTGTGGTTTGGTTAGGTTTTGGAACTCATCCACAATAACAATTGAATGGTCAAATGTCCTTCCTCTAAAGTGAGACAATGATACTAATTCAATATTCTCATCTTTTTCCATTTTTTCTAAAATCATAGGTTTGTTATAAACCTTTCTCATATTAGAACGAATCGGAACTAACCAAGGTTCCATTTTTTCGTTTAGAGAACCAGGTAGATATCCATTGTCTTCGTTTGATACTGTTGGTCTTGTTATTACAATCCTATTAACCTGCCGAGTAAAAAACATATCTAATGCTATTTGTACTGCTAGTAACGTTTTACCAGAACCTGCTTTTCCTGTTATAAAATTGTAAGGGTGATAAAGGATTGCTGTTTTTGCTAACTTTTGTTCTTCTGACAAGGATATACCAAATTTGATTTTTCCTTTGGGGGGAACTTTCTTAATGTTCTCTGCCATATTTTTAATTAATAGTTGTTATCTTATGCGATTTTTTAGTTGGGTTTAGTCTTTTTGGTTTAATTGTTTTTTCATAATTTACAATCTCAGCACAAATTTCGTACTTCTCCATTCGTTCACATAAATGTAATAGTCGGTGTAACGCTAACATATAATCCTTCTTTTCTACTACTGCTACAATATCGTGAATAGTAAACTCAATCAATATAATTGATGGTAAACTTTGTTTGTGTGCATCGATAAGAAGGGCTAGGGTTTGGTAAAGGAAGTCATCTCCGTAATCATACAAATACTCATTAAGTGTGGTATTATTGAGAGAGATATATTTTCTCCAATCAACATTTGCTAATGGTCGTTTCTTCATAGAACCCGAAATGTTTAAGTGTTACAATTATAAATATAAGGAAGGGTGAGTTTTAGTCTCTAGTTTCTGGTCTTCCATCTGATGTTCCACCACCACCCTTCGGGTCTCCATCTGAATTTGTCAACATCCAAGTTTCAGTATCTTCAAACCAAGTCCAAGTTTTTCCATTATAAAATGCTTCTTCTTCATCCTCTACACCTCTTCTACCAATTGGTGGATATAGGTTTGGTGATGGGTTGGTAGAGTTTCCATCATCATCTGTTTCATCTTCAATCTTTTTAGATGGTTCATCTTCTTTTGGAGTTTCATCGTTACGTTTTGTAAATTCACCAAGTAGTTCTGCTGGAATTAATCTATCATCATAGTTTTGAGCAGGTTTTGAAACTACCCAAGAAATATATCTTATTAATTCAATAATAGTATAGGTTGGATTTGCTTTTAATCCATCTACATCGTTTTTTTCGTAATTAGAATTTACAAATAAGTTTCTAAGTAGTTCTATGTAAGACCTGTTTTCTCCTGAAACATTTGTTAAATCTATATCGGTGTTTAGTTCTATTATCCTTAATTTTTCTACCTTTTGTTTTAGTGGAGCAATGTCAACAACAACAATATTTCGTTGGTCAATAATATTGTTTACTCTAAAAGGTTGTTCGTTGTTATAGTTTTGTACAAGTGAATCATAAAATAACTTTGTAGTAAATAAGTTTGGTTCAGAATCTTCTCCATCTTTTAGACAAAGCACAAAATCAAAATTTACATCGGAATCATCAATGATGTTTATAGTTGATAAATCATATGTTGCTATATCTATTTGATTCTGTGGGTACTCACCGAATATAGTTATAGAACCACCATCTTTAGAAAAGTTACCAACCTTAAACGTAGTCACATCACCTTCTACTATTTCAGTTCGTGTATTTTTTTCAATAGGTTGGGTTGGTTGTTCTTTTGAACTGGTTGAAGTTACAGTAATGTCTTTTGTCTTTTCTATTTCTTTTGGAACAGGTACTAGATATACAGTTGGTTGATTTCTACTTCTTCTTCTTTTTCTTTTTGGTGTTTTTTTATGTCTTTTACCAGGCATAGTTTTACCATCTTTCATTAGATGATAAATTCCAACGAAATCTTTCCCCTCTAAAGTGTACTCACCGCCTTCAGTAATTTTTATTTCGGTAACTCCAAGCCTTTTTTGTCTTTTACGAACTCTAAATTTTAGTGACATAGTTGTCTTTCTATATAAATATTATAATTTAAGAAAGATTAGATTCCAGTATGACCAGTGTCATAGAACTGAACACTTACACCTGCTTCTTCAAACATAGTCCAACTACGTTCAGCAGATTCATTCCATTTTTTACCTTCCACTCCATAACCTGCTTTTTCACAAAAAATACGAGTAATTCCAGCATTTATAATTCCTCTAGCACAATCTGAACAAGGTATTCCACAAGATAGATACATAGTACAACCTTTAGTTGATACTCCTATTCTTGCTGCGTTGTATATAGCATTACGTTCTGCGTGTTCGAACCAAAAATACTTTTCTGGTCTTTCTTGTCTTTCTTTTATAGTATCATCGATACCTCTTGGGAATGAATTGTAACCAGTAGATACAATCTCTTTATCTTTACCAACGATTACTGCACCAATCTGAGTTCTCTCATCTTTTGATTTGAGTTTAACTTGATGTGCTAAATTTTGAAAATATTCTACCCACCTCATACTGATAAGTATTTAATTAGTTGTTTATTTTGCCCACTTACCTCGTTGAACAAGTTGAGAGATGATACCATACACTGATAAATCTTCATAAGTGTCTTGGATATTTTCACCAACCTCATCTGGTTGTCCTTTTACAACTAACTGAAGTAATCTTTGAATTTTATCATTCTTTCTGAACCATAATCCCGTTAAAGCAACCTTTACATCCTCTTCATTTTCTAAACTAGACCCAACTGATATGTTTCCTGGACCATAGTTTCTTTGTTTTTTACAAAACGTAAGATACATTTCATCTAAAATCTTTTTGAACTCCTCGGTTGTTTCAGGATAGTTTCTTTCACAAAAGTCTACTGCTGTTTCTTTATTTGACATAATTTATATTTTATCTTTATGAACAAAGATACGAAAAATATTTTTAATATCCAAGGACTTTTAACTAAATTTTGAAAAACTAAAAAAAGTTGAATTTTTTTTACGTTTTGGAAAAGAGGTATATATGTATATACACCAAACATAAAATACTCCAAGGTGATGCTATGAGTCTAAACGCATCTAAACTTCAATCAGAAACGATTGTTGGACCGAGTAAATTATCTTTTTCAAAAAATTCAAAACACAGTATACCAGGTGCAACAGTGTAACAGTATAAACAGTTTAACAGTTAATTAATTAAATTAAAAAATATTAATTAAATAATTTCAAAATTAAACTTATCTACTATTCTTACTACTCTGTATACTCTTGTTGAAGGGTCATTTGAATCTAACTCATCTCTTTTGGATTGTGCTTCAGAAAGTGTATCGAAGTCATCAACTGAATCTTCTGAATTTAATTTGTAAACCCAAATCTGTCTCTTTGCCCAACTTGGGTCTCCAGTGTTAGAGTCAGTTCCTACTAATTGTTTTTGTACTGCGTATTCTTTCATAGTTCCACTCCTCTTTTTTGAAGTTCGGTTTTAATCAATCCTTTTTTTCTTTTATAAGAAGGAGATTCATATAACTTTTTTAATTCATCAGTAGTAGCTCCACTCACAGTATAATGTTGCATGAACCATTTGTTGGTCATTTTTCCATTTCTATCTTTTATGTATTGTTTACTACTTGGTTTTAATTTTGCTGGCATTATATTAGTTTGTTTTCTTTTAAGTATATAAATATATCATTTCCAATCAGTTGTCCTAAACTAACATCAGAAGGATAATGTACTTTTGCTGTTATTCTACTTTTTCCGATATCCCTACCTAACTTCAAAAACTTTGCTCTAACCAAAGGATTCTTGTATGCTAAATAATTTGATATCACAGTACTTTGAGCAGCATGTCCAGATGGATATGATGGTGAGTCTGATGTCGTGTTTTCTATCTCGTTAGTAACTAATTCTATATTAAGAAGTGGAGCAAGTTTATAAGGTCTTGGTCTATTAAAATGATATTTCAAATCAAGTATAACTCCACTTGTAGAATTTTTTAACTCTCTAACCATTTTGTCAGGAAACTCTACATCCAACTCTTCACATAGTTTTTTGAAAGAGTCTTTTACCTTATCCATCTGTAAAGTAAATTCATCATCAGATGGTAATTGAGACAACCTAATCAATTCTTGCATTGTTCTCATAGATTCATTTCTATAAGGAGGCATATTCTTATACTTCTCATAATTAAATTCAGACAAGATAGAATCGGATAATTCTGCAATACGTTCAGCATGTTTTGGTTCAACCGAATTATTATTGGTTAAACTATATATCTTTCCCGTATTTTTGAAATCATATACTAACATATCTATAAATATGTTAATCTACAATAATAATAGTTTTTTCGATTTCTTCTTCAGATAAAATTAAAGTTAAGTTTAATTCTCCTTTAGGTAAAGATTTTGTATAAAGGATTTTAGTATTTAATCCTACTATTGGTGTGAACAATTCTTTTGCTATTACCGAATTGTTTAGATGAGATATAATTAACATATGTTCATCAGTAGATGATACTTCAAATGAAAACTCTTGCCCATCAACTACATTAGATATTGATTCCTCAAATATCATTTCGTATTGTGGATATGGTTCAACAACCATCAACTCATCAGGTTGACAAGATACCACAATTAATAATATAAATAATATTATCTTTCTCATTTTATAATTACATTTATTGTGTTAGCATTTACATCAACAACCTCAGATTTCTTAACCGATACCAATCCTAATGTTGAATTAAATGATTGTATTGGTTTGAAATAAATCTTATATTGAACACCACCATTTAAGGTCATAGAACCATCAGTTGATATAGAACCTATCTTAATATAAGAACTTCTCTCAGCATCAAAACTATTCATCGTTGTATTAGTTTCTAACTTATCATACTCTACTCTTTCATTATCAAATCCAATCCTAAATTCAGAACCAATTAAATTAAAATTATTCTCAGGTAAATTCAAAGTAATGATTATATGTTCTTCAGTTTTTTGAATATCTAAATTAACCTCTAATAAAGTGTTACCTTGTTTTAATACCGATTGTGTTACTGGTGAGGGTGTTGTTGTTTGTGGTGCTGAATGTGAAAGGTTTACATCACCTATAAACGAAACTTTATATTCTAAAGTTTGTATCGTATCTATAACACCAAAGGTAAATGATGTTGATGGTGATTTATTTGTTTGTGTTTTCCAATTAGAGGTTGTAGTATTATCGTATTCTGATTTAGGTACTATTCTTATTATCTCAGATAAAGTTCCATTGAAAGGAGTATCCCCACCATTTAAGAAAGATAATCCTATCTGACTATCTTGAAAATCAAAGTTACCATCTTGATTAACATCTGAATTTTGCAATTGAACCCCACTCAAATCTCCCTTATATCCTCCATTAATTCCACCACCAGCTAATTCATTAAATCCTGCAATCACATCTGAAACTGTAATGTAATCATCCATAAATTCTTCGGCTGTCCACCCTTCTATATTATCAGATGGATTCATAAAAGTTATTCTATGTCCTTTATATATTTCAACATCTTCAAATGAGAACTCTGCTTGTAATCCATAATACCCACTAGCATCTCTGATATTAGATGAAAAGTTTGAGTTTGTGAAATCAAGTTCATCATCAGTAGTAATGTAATAGTTTGCCCAATATAAATCATCTGATACATAAGTTATAGTACCATCCCATAAATCAAATAATTGTAATTTTTTCAAATCGGTAAAAGTAAATCCACTTGGAAATTCTCTTTTATCAATACCAACTTGATATCTTTTATTAGT
>Ga0233444_10005260_pt1 | contig 12025 bp, 18 predicted proteins | sample SI_124_October20_6_FD_182792 | JGI IMG/M metagenome (GOLD analysis project Ga0233444, IMG submission 182792) | Seawater microbial communities from Saanich Inlet, British Columbia, Canada - SI_124_October2016_10_MG | ecosystem: Environmental > Aquatic > Marine > Inlet | place: Canada: British...
TGAAAAAGTAAAATTATAAAAAAAAAAATAAAAAAAGTTATTTATGGATCTGATGATCCAGATGTTAGAACTTTTAAAAAAGCTAAGAATACGTTAAAGAAAAATAAAATTAAAACTAAATTAATTAGAAGTTCAAATTATAAAAATTTTTATAGAAGTTATCTTTTTAATAAAAAATTTAAGTTACCATTCATTTCATCTAAAATAGCAATATCTAAAGATTACTATACAATAAGTAAAAAATCTAAGCGTATAACTAACAAACATTCTGAAATAATAACTCACTTATTAAGATCTAAAAATGATTGTATTTTTTCTACATCTAAATCAATAAATAAAGATAACTCTTTATTAAATTGTAGAATACCTGGTTTAAATCAATTTAAACCAGACTTATTTATTATTGATCTAAATTTAAAATTAAAAAAAAATCTTCAGCTATACGGTACAATAAATAAAAGAAAATCTTTCATAATTACAGCTAAAAACAATAAAGAAAAAATAAATTTTTTTAAAAAGCAAGGATTTAAAATTATTTTTCTCAAATCTTTAAACTCAAAAAATGATTTTAAAAATATGTTTAAAATTGTTTATCAAATGGGTTATAGCCGCATCTTTTTTGAAACTGGTTTAACTTTCTTAAATTCGCTTCTTAGTTATAAGTTATTGAATAATTTATATATATTTCAAAGTAACGTTATACTCAATAAAAATGGCTTAAATAATACCACTTCAAAATACTTAAAAAAAATTAAATTAAATAAAAAAATTAAAATTAACTTAAATAATGATAGTTTATACAAAAAAGAATTTAATTATGTTTAATGGAATAGTTTTTAATACAGGTAAAATAAAATTAATTAAAAAGGAAAAAAATAGCACTTATATTGCTGTTAAAACAAATTTAAAATTTTCAAGTAAAGATTTAGGTTCTTCAGTTTCTTGTAATGGAGCTTGTTTAACATTAACTAAAATAAAGGACAGTTTAATTATTTTTTATATATCAAAAGAAACCTTAATAAGGACTAATTTCAATACAATAAAATTTGATCAATTATTAAATTTAGAAAAATCATTATCATATGGGCAAAAAATTTCAGGACATTTTACCCAAGGTCACGTTGATACGGTTGCAGTAGTAAAAAAAATAAAACTTTTAGATAAAGCTTGGTTGGTTATGTTTAAAATCCGAGATAAAAAATATAACAAATTTATAGTAGAAAAAGCATCAATTTCTATTAATGGTGTATCTCTTACTATTTCAAAAGTTTCAAAAAGTTTTTTCGAAGTTAATATTATACCTCACACTTTAAAACTAACTAATATTAAAGATCTTAAAATAAATGATACAGTTAATGTAGAGTTAGATATTTTTAGCAAATATATATATAAATATTCTCTTTAACATGAAAAAAAATAAATTTTCTAAAATTACATCAATAATAAAAGACGCAAAAAAAGGAAAAATGTTTATTTTAGTTGATGATAAGGACAGAGAAAATGAAGGTGATCTCGTTATACCTGGTTCAAAATGTAATTCTAGAATAATAAATTTTATGGCAAAACACGGTAGAGGATTAATTTGTTTAGCTTTAACAAGAAAACAAGTGGATAATTTAAAATTACCACTAATGTCTCCTGTAAATAAATCAAGGATGCAAACGGCTTTCACAGTTTCTATTGAGGCAAAAAAAGGAATAACAACCGGTATATCTGCTCATGATAGAGCTAAAACAATTAAAACTGCTATTAATCCTAAAAGTAAAAAAAAAAATATAGTTTCTCCTGGTCACGTTTTTCCACTAGTTGCAAGACAAGGTGGTGTTTTAGAAAGAGCTGGTCACACAGAGGCTTCCGTTGATATTGCCAGATTATCTAAATTAAATCCAAGCTCTGTAATTTGTGAAGTTATGAATGAAGATGGTCGAATGGCAAGACTTAATGATCTTTTTAAATTTTCAGAAAAACATAAAATTAAATTAGCTTCAATTGAAGACCTTATTTCATATAGACTTAAATATGAAAAATTGATTTTGAGGTCAAATTTGAAAAGCCTTATATTTAATAAGGCTGATAAAATTCAAATTCATAGTTATAAAAATAAATTAATAAGTAATATAAATTATGCAATTACTAAAGGGAAGTTATATCCAAATACGTCAATACCGGTTAGAGTATTATCAACAAAAATTAAAAGTAAAAGCATATTACAAAATAATGAAATAAAAAAAAATTTAAAATACTTGTCTAAGTATAAAAATTTTTTATTAGTAATTATTAATAATAACAACAAATCTAGTGATAATAATATTAACACCCTTAGATATTATGGTATAGGTGCACAAATAATTAAAGATCTTAAAGTAAAAAATATGATACTTATTTCAAGAAGTAGAAAAAAAATCATTGGTTTAGAGGGATACGGTTTAAAAATTATTAAACAAAAAATAATAAAATGAAAAAAATTTTAATTGTTAATTCAAATTATTATAGAATTATATCAAATAACTTGGTTAACAAAACCAAAAATAAACTATCTAAATCTAATTTTTCAATTAGCCAAATAAATGTACCTGGTATTTTTGAGATACCTATTGCGATTAGAAAAAATATCAAAAAATTTGATGCATTTGTTGCATTAGGATGTGTGATAAAAGGCCAGACACCTCATTTTGAATTAATTTGTAATTCAACATTTAATACAATTTTAAATCTCTCAATAAAATTTAATAAACCTATAGGAAATGGGATAATTACAGCATTAAATAAAAATCAAGCAATAAATAGAAGTATAAAAAGTTCAACAAAAAAACCAAATAAAGGTTCTGAAGCAGCAAATGCTGTTTTATCTATTTTAAAAAATGAACCAAAAAAAATCTAAAAATTCTTCTCCAAGAATTAAAATAATTCAAAAAATTTATAATTCTATAATGAATCCTGGCGTTGAAATTGAATATCCCAAAAATCAATTTAAAAAGTATATTAAAGATGTTGTTACCGGAACACTAGAAAGGTCAGAATTGATTGAAGAAACTGTAAATATTAACTTATCAAATGACATAGATTTAGAAAAAACAGATAAATTACTAAAAATAATTCTATTTGCAGCTGTATTTGAGCTTATGTTTAAACAAAACACCCCTGTAAAGGTTATAATTAGCGAGTATTTATTAGCCTCAGAGTACTTTTTGGAGAAAATTCAAATTGGTTATTTAAATGCTATTCTAGATAAAATTTCTAAAAAAATAAGAATTACACAGTAGATTTTTTTGTAATTTATCATAACTTTAGCTTGCGTTTTTTTGTATTATTTGGCATTTATGCCCATATTACAATGACAAATTATTTAGAATTACTTTATCTGATATCTTTCACAGGAATTTTAGCTGTTGCTTATAGCTATTTGCTATCTGGACAAATCATTGCTTGCAGTGCTGGTAACGCTCGTATGCAAGAAATAGCTGAAGCCATTCAAATTGGTGCAAAAGCATATTTAAATAGACAATATAAAACTATAGCAATAGTTGGACTAATTGTTTTAGCAATAGTTACATATTTTTTTAATTACTTAGTTGGGTTAGGTTATTTTATTGGAGCTTTTTTATCAGGTGTTGCTGGTTATGTTGGAATGCTAATTTCAGTTAAAGCAAATGTAAGAACAGCTGAAGCAGCTAGAAAAAGTTTACAATCAGGTTTAACCATTGCTTTTAAATCTGGGGCTATAACAGGTTTACTAGTTGCAGGTTTAGCTCTTTTAGCTATTACAATTTATTACATAATTTTGATTTCTTTAAATATTGATAACAGAGAAATTATTAACGCATTAGTGGCCCTAGGATTTGGTGCATCACTAATTTCTATTTTTGCTAGATTGGGTGGGGGAATTTTTACTAAAGGCGCCGATGTTGGAGCAGATCTTGTTGGAAAAGTTGAAGCAGGTATACCAGAAGATGATCCTAGAAATCCTGCTGTAATTGCAGATAATGTCGGTGATAACGTGGGTGATTGCGCTGGAATGGCAGCTGATTTGTTTGAAACTTATGCCGTTACAATTGTTGCTACAATGGTTTTATCATCAATTTTCTTTCCTCAAGATTATAATTTAATGATTTATCCATTAGCTATTGGAAGTTCTTGTATACTTACTTCTATAATTGGAACCTGGTTTGTTAAACTTGGTAAAAGCAAAAATATTATGGGCGCTTTATATAAAGGTTTTATTGTTACTGCACTAACGTCTCTTTTAATATTATATCCAGTTACAGACTCAGTTGTTGGAATGAATGAAACTTATAACAATAGCGGTAAAATATTTAATGGAATGGATTTATACATTTGTGGTGTGGTAGGTTTTGTAATAACAGGACTTTTAATTTGGATTACTGAATTTTATACTGGAACAAACTACAGACCAGTAAAATCTGTAGCACAATCTTCAACAACCGGACATGGTACTAATGTTATTCAAGGATTAGCTATTTCAATGGAAGCTACAGCTGTACCAGCTTTAATTATTGTAGCTGGAATTTTATATACAAATAGTTTAGCGGGTTTATTTGGTATTGCTATCTCAGTTACAGCAATGCTTGCTTTGACTGGAATGGTTGTCGCTCTAGATGCTTATGGTCCTGTTACTGATAATGCTGGAGGTATAGCTGAAATGTCTAAATTACCTAAGAACGTAAGAAAAACGACTGATGCATTAGATGCGGTAGGAAACACTACTAAAGCTGTAACAAAAGGTTATGCCATTGGTTCAGCTGGATTAGGTGCTTTAGTTTTATTCGCTGCTTACACAGAAGATATTAAATACTTTTCAAATGTTAAAGGATCTGCATTAGAAGGTGTTAATGTAACTTTTGATTTATCAAATCCATTTGTGGTTGCTGGTTTACTAATTGGCGGAATGCTTCCATATTTATTTGGATCGATGGGAATGCAGGCAGTTGGTAGAGCTGGCGGAGCAGTAGTTATTGAAGTTAGAAGACAATTTAAAAAAATTCCAGGAATAATGAAGGGGAAAAGAAAACCTGATTATGGAAGATTGGTTGATTTATTAACTAAAGCAGCAATAAAAGAAATGATTATACCTTCTTTACTACCAGTATTGTCGCCAGTGGTACTTTATTTTGTAATTTTGCAAATTGGCGGTACAGAAGCAGCTTTATCATGTTTAGGTGCTATGTTGTTAGGTGTTATTGTTACTGGATTGTTCGTAGCAGTTTCAATGACAGCTGGTGGAGGAGCATGGGATAATGCAAAAAAATATATTGAAGATGGTAATTTTGGTGGAAAAGGATCAGAGGCTCACAAGGCAGCTGTTACAGGAGATACGGTTGGTGACCCATACAAAGATACAGCTGGACCAGCAATTAACCCAATGATAAAGATTACAAACATAGTCGCTTTGTTGTTGTTAGCTGTTATCGCACATTAGTTTTAAAGAATTTATTTTCTTTTATACATTTTATTTCTTAAACTACCAAAAAATTTTTCTACAAAACTTTTTTTAGATAAGTCATTATCTGTAACTTTTTCTGAAAATTTAATCATCTCCTTTGAATTTTTGTCATAAAAGCGCTTTTCTTTTAAAATTCCAAATTTATCAAATTTTACAACTAATACATTATTAGTTTTTAAAATATTTTTTCCTAGTTTATGATATTTTCCTTTAACCAGCACTCTCTCAATATAAAACCACTCATTTTCATCATTAATAGATATTGAATGCGGTTGACCTATTGATTTTAAAATATCATTTTTATTTGATTTACTTATTTGTATAGAATCTGATCTATTTTTCAGAAATAATATTCCATGATTCTTTTGCGGTTCTTTTAATTGACAGCTGAATAAAAAAAGACAAACTAAGAAAGTTTTAATTATTTTATGATATTCAACGTTAAGAGACATAATTTCGATTTGTATAATACTTTATTAACATTATCTAGAGATATTTTTTTTTACAAAAATATTAAATTAAAAGACTGTTTTGAAACTCGTATTTACTTAATGTTCTTTCATTTTTCAATAATGATGATTGTATTTAGGAAGAAAGGTGAAAAATTTAATCAACAAGAATATGATATTCTTTTTCAAAATATCGAAAATAATTTAAGAGAACTTGGATTTGGGGATGTTACAGTTAATAAAAAAATGAAAGAATTAAACAAAATTTTGTACGATATTCTTCTTAAACTAGAACATTTGAAAAAGGATAAAAAGCCTTTCAAATTGAATCATCTGCTAATAATTAAGTATTTTACCGAGTTAGAAGATCCAAAAACAACAAGATATATTGATTTTGAAAGATATTTTTTAAAATTTTATGATTTTTGCTTTGAAATTTCACTTGATAATATGATAAGAGAAGTTATTAAATTTAGATATTAATTATGGCTGTACCAAAAAGAAAAACATCTACATCGAGAAAAAAAATGAGAAGATCTCATCACAAATTGTCTGCCGTAAATATAGTTGAAGATAAAAAAAGTGGTGAATATAGACTCTCTCACCATATAGATCTAAAGTCTGGCTACTATAACGGAAAAAAAATCTTAGATATTTAATTTATTTTAATGACAAAAAAAATAACTATTGCGATTGATGCAATGGGTGGTGACAACTCACCTGGTAAAACTATTGAGGGTGTCTCTTTATTTTTAAAAAAAAATCAAAAAAATGAAGATTTTATATTACATCTTTATGGTAATAAGCTTGCTATCGAGGATGAATTAAAGAAATATAAAATCACATCTAATTTAATTAAAGTATTTCATTCAGATTCCGTAGTCTCAGATAAAGAAACTCCATTAACGGCTATAAAAAATTCAAAAAATACAAGTATGTGGAACTGTATAAGATCTCAGCTAGATGGCAGTTCAGATATTAGCTTATCAGCGGGAAACACTGGTGTATTGTTAGTTGTATCACGCATGATTTTAAAAATGATGAATAAAGTTTCAAAACCAGCTTTAGCGGGATTTTGGCCCAATACAAAAAAAAATGGTTTAAATGTAGTTTTAGATCTTGGAGCCAATATAGAATGTGATGATAATAACCTTGTTGATTTTGCTGAACTTGGATCGGCGTTGTATAAATCTTTATTTCCAAATGAAATTGTAAAAGTTTCTTTATTAAATGTTGGTTCTGAAGAAATTAAAGGAACAGAGATGTTAAAAAACGCTTACAAAAAGTTAAAAGCCTTAAGTTCCGAAAATAATTTTTTATTTAATGGATATTCTGAGGGGAATACAATTATGAACGGTGAGTCAAATGTAATTGTTACCGATGGATTTACTGGAAATGTTGCGCTGAAAACTGCTGAAGGAACTGCTAAATTTATTACTGATAATTTAAAAAAAACACTAACAAAAAACATTTTTACTAAAATATCTCTAATTTTTTCATATTTTTCATTAAAAAAATTTAAAAATAAATTAGATCCTAGAAAATATAACGGTGCTATCTTTTTGGGTTTGAATGGACCTGTTGTTAAAAGTCACGGTGGTACAGATGGAATAGGTTTTTATTACTCAATTAACTTTTGTTATAAGATTATAAAAGGTGATTTGATAAAACAAATTAAAAATAACTTAAACCACTTAAGCGGTGAGTAATATCGTAAAAAATGATATAATTAAAAACCTATCTAAAAAAACTGGATTTTCTTTTAATTATTCTAAAAAATTAATTAACGATCTTCTTTCCATTTTAATAGATGATATAAAAGAAAATAATTTACATCTTAAAAATATTGGAACTTTTAAAATCTTACAAAAAAAAGAAAGGATAGGAAGAAATCCAAAAACTAAGGAAGAATTTGTAATTAATTCGAGAAAATCTATAAGTTTTGTCGTATCAAAAAAAATTTTGATTTTTTTAAATAAAAATAAATGAAAAAATTTATCAAAATCTCAGAGCTTTCTAAAATTCTTAAATTAACTGATACATTAAATAATAAGCCTCTAAATTATGTTTTAAGATATTGGGAAAAAGAATTTAAACAAATTAAACCTAAAAAAATTAACAATCAGAGGTATTATTCACCTGAACAAGTAGAAATCGTTAAAATGATAAAGTTTCTACTTAAAGAAAAAGGTATGACTATTTCAGGTGTTAAAAATATGTTGAATTTAAAAATAAATAAACTTGACGTTTATGATTTAGATAGTTTAAAAACTGATTATTATAAAAATAATTTAAAAGATAAAAGCAAAAAATTATTAGAAAAAATTAAGGAATTAAAAAAATATGGCAAAAAAAACACACTTAAAAGTTAGAATGGTCCCAGAGTCAAATCCAGATAGTAAATTTATATATTATGCAAAAAAACCAACTAAAGGTGAAAAAGTTAAAGAAAAACTCAAACTAAAAAAATACAATCCCAATACTAGAAAACATGAATTTTTTGTTGAAAAAAAATTACCGCCACATAGTAAATAATTTCATTTTTTTTTAAAATTTCTATATTCGTAATCAATAAACGCTCGTATCATAGACCTCCAAATTTTATCTGTAATTAAAGGATCAATCTTCTTTTTTTTTGATTTATTAGAAATATTCTTAAGAATTATTTTAATTCTTTTATTATCAATAATATCTTTTTTATATTTTTTATTTTTAATAACTAAATCAACTAGTTTTGATCTTTTTTTTATAATATCTAATAAATTATTATCTAATTTGTCTAATTTATTTCGAATTTTTAGTATTTTTTTATTTATCATAGCGACAATATTAAAATTTAAGAATAATAAGATAAATATATATTAAAATTAATGTTTTCAAATAAAAAAAAAATTGATAATTTATTCATATACTGGCTCAAAACTTGTTTAGCTATTGTTTTCTTAATTATTATAATAGGTGGTTTAACTCGATTAACTAATTCAGGTCTTTCCATAACAGAATGGGAGTTATTTAAAGGTATTTTACCACCTACAAATGAAACTACTTGGCTATTATATTTTGATCAATATAAACAAATTCCCCAATATAAATTAGTAAATCTGAATATGACAATTGATGAATTTAAAATTATTTTTTATTGGGAATATGTTCATAGAATTTTAGCTAGATTAATTGGTTTGTTTTTTTTAATTCCTCTTTTATTTTTTTATTTTTCAGGTCATGTAAATAAAAAGTATATTAATATATGTTTTTTAATATTTATTTTAATTTTATTACAAGGTTTAGTAGGGTGGTTAATGGTAAAGAGTGGATTAACTCACAATATTACCGTAAGTCATTATAGATTATCTATACATTTAATAATTGCCTTTATAATTGCATCTACTATTTTTTGGTTAATAAAAAGTTATATAAATCAAAAAAAAAAAAACTTTTTTAATTTTAAAAAGGGAAACTCTCCATTTTTGATATTAATTTTTCTTATTTATTTACAAGTTGTATTTGGTGCTTTTGTTTCTGGTTTAGACGCTGGAAGAATTTATCAAACATGGCCATTAATGGGAGATACTTACTTTCCAAATGACTTTGACATATCTTTTTTTAAAAATTTATTTGATTTTAATAATCACTCTTTAGTGCAATTTTATCATAGAAATTTAGCCTATATGATTGTTATTTATACGATTTTTTTAACATCATACATTTATTATAAAAATTTAAAAAATTTATTTATACCTTTAAAATTATTAATAATAATTTTACTATTTCAAATAATTTTAGGTATATTAACTTTAGTAAGTGGATTAAATATTTACATAGCATCACTACATCAAATAAGTAGCGTCTTACTAGTGTTAATTGCTATAAATCTTTATTTTTTTCAAGCAAAATAAATTGACATTATCTCTTATTCTTTGTATTTATCGCCCATAATTATGACACCTTTTATTAAAAAGAAAGAAATTAAAAAAGACTGGTATATTATCAATGCTCAAAACGTAGCTGTTGGCAGACTAGCGGCTTATATCTCTAAAGTTTTGAGAGGAAAAAATAAACCAACATATAATCCTCATTTAGATAATGGCGATTTTGTTGTAGTTACAAATATTGATAAAATTAAATTTACTGGAAAAAAATTTTCTAATAAAATATATTATAGACATACAGGACATCCAGGTGGAATTAAAGAGTCTACACCTTTATCACTTGTAAAAAAAAATAAAACACAAGATATTTTAAAACTAGCTGTTAAAAGAATGCTGCCAGGTGGACCTTTAGCAAAAAAACAGCTTACCAAGTTAAAAATATATGTTGGTGATAATCATCCACATGAAGTTCAAAAACCAAAAATTATAAATTTTGAAAATTTAAACAAAAGAAATATTGTTAGATAATGGAACAAACTAATCAAACTATATCCAAGCCATCAAAAATAAAATTAAATTTTAAAGAAAGTAAATATGCTACTGGACGTAGAAAAAGATCAATTGCTAAAGTTTGGGTTAAGAAAGGATCAGGAAGTATTTATGTAAATGGTCTGAAGATGAATGAATATTTTAAGCGTCCTGTTCATCAAATTATAGTAACAAGACCTTTGGAAATATCTGAAGTTACTACTAGCTATGATGTTAAATGTTCTGTTAAAGGTGGTGGTCTATCAGGGCAGGCCGGTGCAATTATTTTAGGTATATCAAAAGCATTAATTTCACATGATGAAACGTTAAAGAAAAATCTAAAAAAAGATAAATTAACCACAAGAGACTCAAGAGTAGTCGAAAGAAAAAAATACGGTCATAGAAAAGCTCGTAGAAGCTTCCAATTCTCTAAGAGATAATCATTTAAATTTAATTATTATAAATACAGTGATATAAATTATTATGTCTCTATTAAAAAAAATTAATGTAACAGTTATAGGAGCTACTGGTTTTACAGGATTAGATCTCATTCTAATGTTATCTAATCATCCTAAGATTAAGATAATAAACTTGTGTGCTACTAAAAACATAGGAAAAAAGATTTCATTTTTTGACAAAAGAATAAAAAAAAAATTACCAAAAATTTCTTCTGTAAGTAAAATTAACTGGAAAAAATTAGATTTAGTTTTTTTGTCATTACCAAATGGAGAGGCACAAAAATTAATTAAAAAAACATTTAATAAATATAAAAAATTAAAATATATAGATTTATCTGCAGATTTCAGAATTAAAAACCATAAAATTTATTCAAAAAATTACAATATAAAACATAGAGCTCAAGATTTAATAAAATATTCAATTTATTCAATAAGTGAGTTTTGTAAAAAAGATATAAATAATTATAGAATAATTTCTAACCCCGGATGTTATCCTACTTCAATACAACTGCCATTAATTCCTTTAATTAAAAAAAATTTAATAAAATTAAAAGATATTACAATTGATTCAAAATCAGGTTTTTCAGGTGCTGGGAAAAACTTAGATAAAAAATTTACCCATAGGAATTTATATACTTCAACATTTGCTTATGGTAATAAAACACACAAACACATATGTGAAATAGATCAAGAATTTTTAAAATTAACAAAAAAAAAAATTACCTATACTTTTAATCCCCATTTACTACCAACATTTAGAGGAATTTTATCTTCTATTTATGTTTATACTAAAAAGAATGTTTCAGGTAATTTGTTAAGAAATACACTTATAAAATTTTATCAAAACAAAAAATTTATAAAAATTTTAAAATTAAATTCAAACATTGGATCAGGAAATGTTATTAATACCAATAATTGTGAGATATCAATTTGTGAAACCAGAGTTAAGAACAAATTTGTAATTTTTTCTGCTATTGATAATTTGGTAAAAGGAGCATCTGGTCAAGCAATACAAAATATGAATTTACTTTATGATTTCTCTGAGGATCTTGGTTTAAAATGAAATTTTTTCTATCAATTTTGTTTTTTTTAACTATTTACAGTTGCAGTAAACCTAAAACCGTTCTTATTTGCGGTGATCACATTTGTATCAATAAAGAAGAAGCTGAATTATATTTTGAAGAAAATTTATCAATAGAGGTAAAGATTATAAATAAGAAACAAAATGATGAAATAGATTTAGTTGAACTTAACTTAAAT
>Ga0233444_10005266_pt1 | contig 12012 bp, 10 predicted proteins | sample SI_124_October20_6_FD_182792 | JGI IMG/M metagenome (GOLD analysis project Ga0233444, IMG submission 182792) | Seawater microbial communities from Saanich Inlet, British Columbia, Canada - SI_124_October2016_10_MG | ecosystem: Environmental > Aquatic > Marine > Inlet | place: Canada: British...
AAGGAGTTGACCTAAGCGCCTAGGGTCTGTTTCTGTGGCCGTACCTTGAGATTCACTCGCAGCACTAAAGATAGTGGTGCGTATTAAAACTCTGTAACAAAAGGCTGTGATCGTCTATGAAATTTACATCATTAAAACAGCTAATATTTGCAGCGATTGTACTGGCTGGCTGTGTCCCAATGTCACCAAAGCCCGCGGATTCGACGGCTATACCAGTGGTTATTACTTCGGGCTCAGATATTGAGTCGTCTTCGAAAAGCCCGAAAGCTCCACTTGCCAACACCTACTGGAAACTTACTGCGCTGAACAATGCGCCTGTCACAATGGCTCCTTCACAGCCTCGTGAAGCCTATGTGCAGTTTCGCGAGGACACCCAAGCTGTTCGCGGGTTTGCGGGGTGTAACAAGTTTTCAGGTGCTTATGAGGCAAGCGAGAATCGACTTTCTCTTGGGCCCATGGCCACCACCCGGATGGCCTGTGCGGACGCTTCAGCCGCAGAGGCGCAATTTCTTTCTGCTTTGGAGCAGACGTTATCTTTTGCCATCCTTGGCGACGTGTTGATTTTAATCGATGGGAAGGGTGTTACCACGGCTGAATTCACGGCGGTATACTTTTAGTCGTTATACTCCGTTTCAAATGGCAAGAGATTAGAGTTATGCATAAACCGACTGCGTGGGTCATTTTGACCGTGATAATTTTCTCGATGATTTCTGCCTGTGACACTTCAAACAAGCCACCCGTGCAAACCGGGCTAGGTGCAGAGCCGAAGGCTGACAAGGTATTTTTTAACGGAAACATCATCACGGTTGACGACGAAAACCCCAAAGCCACTGCAGTGGCCGTCCGTGGGGGGCTGATCACTTACGTGGGCAATGCCGCGGGTCTGCAGTCGTTCATGGCTGACACGACGGAAACGATAGATCTGCAAGGTAAAACGGTGGTTCCCGGGTTCGTTGATGCCCATGGACACGTTGTAAGTGCTGGGCTTCAGGCGGCGAGCGCTAATATGCTCCCAGTGCCCGATGGTGCCGTTACTGATTTTGCGAGTCTTTTAGCCACTCTGAAAGAGTGGCAGAAGTCCGCTTCGGGGATCGAGTTCATTGAGAGAACCGGGTGGTTGCTAGGTTTTGGGTTTGATGATTCGCAGCTTTTGGAGGGTGTGTTTCCCACGGCCAATGAGTTATCCACGGTAACTGAGAACAAGCCGTTGATGATTATTCATCAGTCGGGTCACTTTGGCGTGTTTAATCGTCGAGCTCTAGCGCTCGCTGGAATCGACGATTGCACGGAAGAGATTCCCGGCGGATTAATTCGCTGTGAGGAAGATGGCAAAACGCCTAACGGTGTGCTCGAAGAAAATGCATTTTTTAGCGCCCTACGTGTTTTTCAGACCAGCATCGAGCCGGCCTATGCGGTCGATCTTCTTGACCAAGGAATGCAGTTATTTTCTAGCTACGGGTACACCACGGCGCAGGAGGGGCGAGGTTTCGCATCATCCCTAGCGACCGCTGAAGCTCGCGCGCAACGCGGGGCGCTACCTATCGACGTCGCGCTTTACCTTGACTATACCGTTAAAGATCAGATGGTCGCATCGCCTTACTACAGTGGTGCCGGCTATGAGGGTATTGGCTATACCAATGGCTTTCGCATTGCTGGAGTAAAGCTCACCATCGATGGTTCTCCACAGGGTAAAACGGCTTGGCTGACGGAGCCCTATTTTGTCGCTCCCCACGGTCAGCCGGCAGATTACGTTGGATACCCAGCCGTAACAGAACAGCAGGTCAATGACGAAGTAATGGATGCGTTCGCGAACAATCGTCAGATCTTGGTTCATTGCAATGGCGACGCAGCCATCGATCGTTATCTGAATGCTATTGAGCTTGCAGTCGCTGTTCATGGGCTCGGCGATCGTCGCAATGTACTTATCCACGGACAAACGCTGCGTAAGGATCAAATTGGACGTCTAAAAGCGCTGGGAATAATGCCTTCGCTTTTTCCCATGCACACCTTTTATTGGGGCGATTGGCATAGCGAATCTGTGTTAGGGCCAGAGCGAGCGGCCTATATTTCGCCGACCCGTGATGTTCTCGATGCTGGAATGATTTTTTCATCACACCACGACGCACCTGTGGCTAGGCCAGATTCAATGCGCGTGTTGTCGGCAACCGTCACAAGAGTGACGCGTAGCGGAAAGGTGCTAGGCGCCGACCAGCGCGTAACACCGTATGAAGGATTAAAAGCGATTACAATCTGGCCCGCTTATCAGCATTTCGAAGAAAATCAAAAAGGCTCCATTGTTGTAGGAAAGCAAGCTGACTTGGTGCTTCTTTCGGAGGACCCTCTCTCAATAGACCCGCTGAAGATATCGAAAATCAAGGTTTTAGAGACAATCAATGACGGGCTGACGGTCTACCGTGCCGACAGCGAAGCTGCAACTCCGATGGCTTCGCGGGTTGGTGCCGATTCAGATAGCAATGGTTGCATTGAAACCGCTGGATATCAGTGGTGTGAAAAGCGAGACGCCTGTGTTCGTCCCTGGGAAATCATAGCGGCCACCTCAGGTAACTCAGCAACTGATTCTGCCAAGGCGTTTGCAGAGGAGTGTCGTATCAACTAGTGCGGGCAAACATCGCAGGAAGGTTTCTGTCGCGCGCCACGGCCTTGTAACATCAGAGGCTTTGTTGAAGCAGTGTCGCTATACTTTAAATAACTATTTTTAATTTAGGATGTTAAATATGCAGGCCATGTCACTTGCGGCCCCCGGGGGCATAGACCAACTTGCCCTCGTAGATGTCGAGCCAAGGGCGCCCAGCTCCCATGAAATTCAGGTTGCCATTAAAGCGACCTCGCTTAACTTTCACGATTACGCCGTTGTCGTTGGTTTGATCCCTGCCGCAGACGGTCGTATCCCGATGTCAGATGGTGCGGGCGTTGTGACTGCGGTGGGAGATGCCGTCAGCGACTTTTCTGTTGGCGATAATGTGATCAGTCACTTTTTTCCTAAATGGTTCAGTGGTCGCCCTACAGCCGCCTGCCTGCAAGGCGTTCCCGGGGATCATGTTGACGGTTTCGCGGCGCAGTCAGTAACCATGCCCGCAGCTGCTTTCAGTCGGTCTCCCAAAAACTTGAGCCATATCGAAGCGGCAACTCTGAGCTGTGCGGGTCTAACCGCTTGGCGGGCCCTCTGCGTTGAAACTGACTTGAAACCCGGAGATTGGGTGCTTGTGCAGGGTAGTGGTGGCGTTTCGGTTTTTGCGCTGCAATTTGCTCGCATGATGGGCTGCAGAGTCATTGCTACTTCGTCTTCTGATGCAAAACTTGAACGCCTAAAAGAGCTGGGCGCCGAGCACTTAATCAACTATCGCGAGAACTCCGATTGGGGTACGACGGCTTTTGAGATGACTGGCGGTAAGGGTGTGGATCTAGTCGTTGAAGTCGGGGGGCCGGGAAATCTTCCTAACTCGGTTAATGCCTTGGCGGTAGACGGCTGTATTAGCCTCATTGGGGTCTTAACGGGCTTTGCCGGTGAGGTGCCTACTGCCGCTTTAATGACAAAAAATGGACGGCTCAGTGGCATAACTGTCGGTAGCCACAGTGATCAGTTTGCGATGTCCAGCGCTGTTGAGGCGCACGACCTGAAGCCTGTTATCGATTGTTCCATGCCCCTGGAGGCTTTGGGTGAGGCATTTAGACATCAGGAGTCGCAAAAGCACTTCGGTAAGATTTGTGTTGAACTTTAACTCATGTTGTTGAGCAGCGTTTACATTGATGCCAGCGAGGGTTTTCGCCGGATTTGGCTATGAGTAAGTTATTTTTTCGTTACGGCGCTATGAACAGCGGAAAGAGTACGGCGCTACTGCAAGTCGCTCATAATTATGAGGAGCGTGGACAATCGGTGGTTGTTGTAAAGCCAGCGCTCGATACTAAAGGGCACAATAAAATTGTGTCTCGGCTTGGTGTTAGTCGCAGTGCCGACATTCTGCTCGCTTCTGGGGAGGATCTGCGGCACAAAGTAGACGAGCTTCGTGGGCGCCGATCCTCATCTGAATCTGCACTGGCTTGCGTGCTTATTGATGAAGCGCAGTTTTTGGAGCCCGAACAGGTCGATGCGGCCTTGGAGATCGCTGTTTTTGACAATCTTCCGGTCGTGGCGTTTGGCATCCGTACCGACTTCAGGCGACGAGCATTTCCCGGTAGTCTGCGCCTTCTGGAAGTTGCCCATGCTTTGGAGGAAATGAAAACAATTTGCCGCTGCGGTGCCAAAGCGATCTTCAACGCGCGCCTCGGTGATGGTGGTATGGCGCATGAGGGACATCAAATTATGATAGATGCCCCGGGCGTAACCTATGAAGCACTCTGCGCGCATTGTTATTTGAAGTTGGAGCAAAGGCATTAACGCATAGGCTGTGACAGAGAAGGCCGTAAAGAAAACTTGGAAAGTGGGTGCTGGCGTGGAATTCTCAAAACGGGTTCTATCCAGTTTCTGAGGAGCGCATCCGTGTACTATATCTTTGAAGTTACAGCTAAAGAAGGTCACTCCATTGATGAATACGCGGCCTCTTGGTTGCAAGCCAGTGCTCTGATACAGCGTTCTTCAGGGGCTAGAGGTACGAGGTTACATCGCAAAATTGGTGACGATAGGCGCGCCTTGGCCATTGCGACATGGGAGAGCAAAGCTGCTAGAGATGCGGCCTCCGTTATGGGAGGAGAAGCCGTAAAGGCGATTATTGAAGCTCAGGCAGATATCGTTACAGTACATTTTGTTGGAGAGTTTGAGGCTCCCGATTGGGAAGTGCTCCCCAAGTTTGAATAACAGTGGCCCTTAAAATGGCCGCATCATCAAAAGCTATGAGTTTAGAATTATCCGTTAGTTTTAGTGAATACAAGGAAGTAGCCATGAACGTAGTAAAAATATTAAGCAGTGCTTTGATTCCATTCATGTTGGGTGCCTGTTCTGGAGAAGACGCTATGGAGCCAAGCTCAGAGGGGGCCTCATCGGCCGATCATGCAGCAGTTCTCTATGATAATCCTCTTCTGACGACTAGCAGTCTGCAATTTGGTTATCCCCCCTTCGACCTTATTAAAAACGAACACTTCGAGCCGGCAATGATTCAAGGCATGGCGGAGCAACGTGCCGAAATAGCCGCCATTGCGAGCAACGTGGCGCCGCCAACTTTTGAAAATACCTTGGTAGCGATGGAGCAAAGTGGTCAACTGCTAGATCGGGCTGCCACTGCATTTTTTGGTTTGTCTTCGGCTCATACCAATGATGACATCGAAGCGATTCAAGTGCGCATGTCGCCTCAATTTGCGGAGCACGGCGACGCCATTTTGTTAGATTCGCAGCTCTTCAACCGTATTGATGCGTTATATCGCGAGCGTGCGAATTTGTCCCTCGACCCAGAGTCGCTGCGCTTGCTCGAGGAAACGTACAGAGACTTTGTTAGGGCAGGTGCACTGCTGACGGAGTCTGGGCAGGAACGGATGCGGGCGATAAATGCTGAAATGGCCAGCCTGCAAACTGCGTTTCGACAAAATGTCCTGTCAGAGGTCAATGCACGGGCAATTGTGGTTGACGACCCAGAGCAGCTTGATGGGCTGTCCGAAGGAGAGATTGCATCGGCTAAGGCCGCGGCAGTGGAGAGGGGGCTTGAAGATCAATGGGTGATACCGCTTCTCAATACGTCGGGACAACCTGCACTTGCTCGTCTAACGCATCGTGATTTAAGAGAGCGAATCTACAGGGCCTCCGTTGGACGAGGATCTTCGGGCGGCGATTACGATAACCGTCAGACGATTTCAAAAATCATGACATTGCGTGCCGAGCGAGCCAACTTATTAGGCTACCCCAATCATGCTGCGTTTAATCTCGAGAACCAAACAGCCAAGACTACGGAAGCGGTCAATGACAGGCTTACTGGTTTGGCGCCTGTAGCGGTGGCGAATGCCAAGACCGAAGCAGCGCAGCTGCAGGCGTTGATTGCGGCTGAAGGCGGTGATTTTGATTTGGCAGCTTGGGATTGGGCTTATTATTCGGAGCGTTTGCGGGCGCAAAAATACGACTTTGATGAGTCTGAGCTTAAGCCCTATTTTGAACTGGACAATGTGCTCACTCGTGGAGTGTTTTATGCCGCAGAACGACTTTACGGCATTACTTTCGAATTGCGCGATGACCTACCGGTTTATCATGAAACAGTGCGAGTCTGGGAGGTTCGTAATGCCGACGATTCCGTGCTCGCGTTATTTGTAGAGGACATGTATGCCAGAGCATCAAAGCGGGGCGGTGCCTGGGCTATGTCTTATGTGTCTCAGTCAGGTCTGATGGGTACTCAGCCGGTGTCGGCTAACCACTTAAATATTCCTCGTCCCCCAGCGGGTGAACCCACGCTTCTCACTTGGGATGAAGTGACAACGCTTTTCCATGAATTTGGTCACGCTTTGCATTCTATGTTTGCGGACGTGCAATATCCCAGCAGTTTGTCGGTGCCTCGTGATTTTGTGGAGTACCCCTCACAGGTCAATGAAATGTGGGCTAGCTGGCCAGAGATACTTTCAAATTATGCCGTTCATTACGAAACAGGCGAATCGTTATCTCTTGAGCTTTTAGAGAAGGTATCGGCTTCAGCACAATTTAATGAGGGGTTTAGGTCGACAGAGTATTTGGCGGCATCGCTATTGGATCAAGCGTGGCATCAGCGATCGGTTGACGAGTTGCCCGACGCAGAGGGCGTGTTAGATTTCGAGGCCAATGCCTTAAATGAGGCGGGAGCCTATTTTGAGGTGGTGCCTCCGCGCTACCGAACCACCTATTTCTCTCACATTGTTGGTGGATATTCTGCGGGTTACTACTCTTATATTTGGAGTGAGGTGCTTGATGCCGATACCGTGGAATGGTTTATAGAGAATGATGGATTACAAAGAGACAACGGTGACCACTTTAGAGCCACGTTGTTATCACGAGGCGGTTCTGAGGATGCGATGACTTTGTACCGTAACTTCCGGGGCCGAGATGCAGCTTTGGAGCCTTTGCTCAAGCGTCGGGGCTTAACGTCCACCGTCGAATAAGTATTGGTTGAGTCAGGTTCCTCCTCCCTTGCGAATTTTTACCTCGGAGAGGGGGCAATCTGCATTTCGCCACGCGTTGCTCGTCCCTGTTGTTACGGGTCTTTGTTCTTTGGTCGTCCCTGATCTATTCCAGAGCCTCCCGCGAGTTGCACGGTGTTGGCAACGTTGACGCGACTTCATCTACGACAAAGCTGACGGTCTTCAAGCGATCAAATAGTTGCTCTTCATCGGCGATTATTTCAGCCTGAGCCGTGGGTTGTGCCAGCGCCGCCATCGCCTCTTGCATGGCTGTCTGGTCGGGAAACCATATTTCCATCACCACGTCGAAGTTAGGTTCGATGCCGTACTGAGTGTCCGTATTGTTAGAGCAAACGTAACGCCTTTGGTAATGCGCAGCGTACCCACTGAGATATTTTTCGCCCAGCAACCGATGGTTGTTTTCATAATATTGTCGAAAATCAGCTTTGCTCATGCCGGCTTTTCTCGAAAGCAGTGTGATCACTTTTATCATGGCGAATGTTCTCTATATTGTGGTTTTTCTGGCTGTGATGTTTTGCTATTTTTTGATTATGCCAACCCACAGCAAAAGTAGGCAGCGCTCTTTTTTATGTTGGGGAGCGCATGTGGATGTTAGTGTGTGCAAAACCCACTTTTAGGAGATCACTGTGCTCAAACTTTACGGCTTTGCCGTCAGTAACTATTTCAATATGGTCCGGATGACCCTCGCGGCGAAGGGCCTTGATTATGAGGTTGTAAAAACCTTTCCCAGCCAAAGCTCCGAGTGGGTTTCCATGAGCCCAATGGGCAAGGTGCCGTGTTTGGAAACCGAGCATGGCTTTATCGCCGAAACACGCGTTATTCTCGAATACCTCGATGAGCAGTATCCCGAAAAATCCGTATTTCCGACAGGAAGCTATGACAAGGCACGAGCACGCCAGCTTATGCACTCTTTAGAGCTGTATCTTGAGTTGCCCGCGCGCCGATTGTTTCCGGGGGCACTCTTTGGCGGGCGTAACGAGGAACTGACTATTAACGAGGTTAAGCCGGTGCTTGAAAAGGGTGTGCGAACAATAAACCAATTGGCTAATTGCGGGCCTTATTTAATGGGGGACACTCCTATGGCACCTGATTACATGGCTCTGTATGTCTTGCCGCTGGCTCAGGCCGTAGCGAAAAAAACTTACGGTTGGAATTTGTTGGCCGATATAAACGGAAGCACCGAGCTACTTTCGGCACTAAACAACAATGAGCATGCGCAACAGTTTAATGCTGAGAGTGCCAAAGAAATGGCCGAATTTGTTGGTGGGCTCAAGTCCAAGTAACTTTTTAAACGTAACAGGGGCACGAGAGTGCCCCAGCAAATTTGCCCCATTGCCATTTTGGTAACAACGACTGCAGGGGGCCTTCAGGCTTTCTTATCAGCGTCTGGCAATGGTGGGGCAGGCAGCTTGAAATGTGGGTAGGTCAGCGAGCTACTGCTTGGATAAAGGTGTTTCAGCGTTTTTGTTTGCTGCGTCAGATGCCAATCGCTGTGCCCGCCTTTTCAGCTTTGCCGCCAGACTCAGACCCACCGTAGGCAGTGACCAGGGGCACACCGCGATGCAGATAGCACACCCAGAGGTCTCTGCGAAATAAGGGATGCACCGGTCGAAGTCGACATACCATTTATCGACACCTCTAACGAGCTGCTTTTCGGGTGCGATGGCGTCAGGGGGGCAGGCATTTTCACAGACACGACATCGACTACAAAAATCATCTATCCCGAACTCTCTGGGAGGCGTGCTTGCAAACGGTGCATCCGTCAACACCGCGGATAACCGAAAAGCAGAACCAAATTCTTGGTTGATAATTGAGCCATGTTTTCCCAACTCACCAAATCCGCAAGCGATGGCGGGTGGAATCATCAATATTTTTCCCGTCATTGGGCCGGTTACAGCATCGGCTTGATAACCTTGCTCGCGCAGCCACGCGGCGACCTTTTTTGCGGCTGCGGCTGCCCTAAGGTACTGCCTGGTAACATCTTTGCCTCCCTTTATTGCGGGCACATGCTTTAACTCATCGTAATCGTGCTGTACGCCGAGCATGACAATATTGGGCAGGGTCGATGTCTCATGATCGAAGACCCAGTCTGGGTCTAGCGGGGTTACACCGGTCATTTCACAGTCCCCGGATGTAATAAATTGCTGCAGTTCAGCGGTCCATTCATGAGGTTCCCTGAATTCTTTTTCATCGGCGACTTCAGGAATGGGCTGGGCTACAACCTCATGGCGGGCCTTTCTCAGCTCGAGCATTTCTTCATCGGGTTGTTCTCTCGAGTAAAACCATTTTTGCGCGTCACCAAAAGGTGCCGATGCCGGATCAGGTGCCCACCAAACCATTGATGGACGGCGTTTTTGGTTTTCACCAACACCATTGACTACGTTGCCACTGTAGTCATGCAATAACTTTGTGAAATTTTTGTCGGGGGTAAAGTCGTGGAACTTTTTAGTAGCCATGGCAGAACCTTTCACGAGTGCATAACCTCAGAGATTAGACCTGCTGAAGGGTATTGGCCAGTTTTCGTCTCGCATAAGTGAGTGTGTTGCAGTGCCGGCGTGTGCAGCATTTTATGGCCAAGCCAAATCTAAACCTGCTTATATAACGGCGATCTTAGGTCGCCTGCGCTGTTGCTCGGCCCAGGAAAACACCTATGAAACGATTAGGCAGCAGCGAACAGCTCGGGTTGATTCATTTTGGTGTTTAAGTAATTCTTGGGTGCAATAAAGCCTAATTCAGCGCGGACGTCCTCTAAAGGCTCGGTGAGGCGCTCTTCCCAGCGAATCGCGGGCATCCACGCGGCCTGCTGTCCCAAATGTTTTCCCTCCAAAATCAGCGAATCGATATCAAGGGCGGGCATCTCTTGCTGAAACTTGCGCTTGCCCATTTTAATGATGAAGTTAATACCGCGATTTGGAACCTGCGTGGTCATGAAAGAAAGCAGGCTGAGTTCACCAAGGGGGTCCCGTCCGTATCCGGTTAGAACGTGCTGTAGATCGTGAATGTCTCGCAGTCGATCTCCCGTCCAACGTTCGTTGGCAGAAAAGCCTTGGTTGTTGCGAGAGCCAGCGCTTGAGGCTACGAGCCCGTCTGCAGACAGGTTTTGGCCGTGAACAAATTGGTAGTAGGTATGGCCTATTGAGCCTGTGGGCATTGCCGAAAGCTGCGCTCGATCATTGAGGAGTGTCACGATGTTAGGTTTGCTGGCGAGCAGTTCTCGACCCGACCTATCATCTAATAAGCGTCTCACCGTTTGACCAATCGCATCGCCACTGAGTGCCTCAATAACTTTAAAAACTTGACTGGTGTCATCGGGGTCTCTCAGCAGTGCTCTGACGGCGAGCAGAGCTCCGATTGGCTTGATTCTTTTTCTAAGAAAAATGCGCTTCAGACTGTTCATGATTTGCCTCAGTTTGTCTCGGCCTCGTCGCCTGGCTTGAGAGTTTAGGAACTCTAAGACCTCGTCAGTACGATGTAAAATCACCGTTGCTTGCTGCAGTTCTTGTAGTTAGAGCAACATACCGGCTCCTTTACTGAAGTGCGGTAGCATTATCGGCCATATTGACTGAAAAACGGCCGATTGAATGGGGTAATTGAGTCTTCGGCGACGGCCACTGTTGATTCCTATACACGGGGCTATAGCTGCCCGAGGGTCAACAGCTACCTACTTCAGGCCTCTTAACACCCTTGCGCTTTTTGATGGGGCAGGGCAGGGTGGTGGTTTTGCCAGCGATGCCACTGTTATGAATCAAGAGCGCCAAACCCATTACCGGGCCTGTCATTTGTGCGAGGCTATTTGCGGGGTCGTTATAGAAACAAAAGGGTCTGAGGTGGTCTCGATTAAAGGTGATCCCGACGACCCCCTTAGCCGGGGGCATATTTGCCCCAAAGCAGTAGCGCTTCAAGATATTCATAGCGATCCCGATCGCCTGAAAAAACCGGTTAAGCGGGTTCTTGGCGCTGACGGAAGCTATCAGCATCAGCCTATTGAATGGGATGAGGCGTTGGATCTTGCGGCTCAGGGACTAACGGACACCATCAAAAACCATGGTGTAGACGCCGTTGGTATCTACATGGGCAATCCTACGGTTCATAACTACGGCATGATGACCCACCAAAGTGCACTGTTCAGGCATATCCGAACACGCAATCGCTTTTCTGCGACATCAGTCGATCAGTTACCGCATCATTTGGTTTCGCTGTGGCTGTTTGGCCATAAGCTGATGTTTCCGATTCCTGATATTGATCGGACAGACTACTTCCTCATGATCGGGGCTAACCCGGTCGCGTCCAACGGTAGTATATGGACGGTTCCCGATGTCCGTAAACGGATCAAATCATTGACCGAACGTGGCGGTCAGCTGGTCGTTATTGACCCTCGGAGAACCGAGACGGCTGAACTGGCCACGGAACACCATGCTGCGAGGCCAGGAACCGACGCTGCCTTGTTGCTCGCCTTAATCCATCTGTTGTTTCGAGATGGTCTTATTGATTTGGGCCATTTGTCGGACTTTGTCGATGGCATTGATGACATTAAGAAGGCTGTCGTCTCTTACACACCTGAGTGGGCGGCATCGCACACGGGCATGAGTTCTGAAAAAATCACTCAGTTAGCCCACGATTTTTCTAGTGCAGATAGAGCTATCTGCTATGGCCGCATGGGTGTTTCTACCCAGCGTTTTGGCACGCTTTGCCAGTGGGCGATTCAGGTTATAAATGTTCTGACGGGTAACCTCGATCGAGAGGGCGGCAGTTTATTTACCCTGCCTGCAGTTGATCAAGTGCTTGGCGTGAGCCCAGGTGGGTTTGGCCGGCACGCCAGTCGGGTGAGGCAGCTGCCAGAGTTTGATCGTGAATTGCCGGTGGCCTGCTTGGCTGAAGAGATTACGACTCCCGGGGAGGGCAAAATTC
>Ga0233444_10005276_pt1 | contig 12005 bp, 9 predicted proteins | sample SI_124_October20_6_FD_182792 | JGI IMG/M metagenome (GOLD analysis project Ga0233444, IMG submission 182792) | Seawater microbial communities from Saanich Inlet, British Columbia, Canada - SI_124_October2016_10_MG | ecosystem: Environmental > Aquatic > Marine > Inlet | place: Canada: British...
CTTTCTTTCTCGCCGTACTCGACGCAGTCAAATTCACGGTGACTACCTCTGCCTCTCCATTGGGATTAGCCGTAAAATACACTACCTTAGATCCCCTCGCATCTTTGACCAAACGATACTCCTTGTCTCGGGTTACACTCAGTATATTGAATCGCTTTATCATAGATCTACCTGAAGATCCGTCTTTATAGATCATATTGTACACCATGCGCTCGTCTCCTTTCTTATAAACAGCGACATGGATGATCTCTTTACCCACGAAAAATTTATCCTGAATTCGGCTAACCACACAGACCCCGTCATTTCTAAAAACAATGACTTCATCAATGTCTGAACATTCAGAGATGAATTCGTCTTTCTTAAGACTCATCCCTATAAAACCTTCCTGCCTGTTTACATAAAGCTTAGCATTGTTAGCTGCTACAAAAGCGGCTTTAATGGTATCAAAATTTGCAATTTCAGTCTTTCGTTCTTTTCCCTTACCGTATTTCTCGAGTAACCGCAGATAATACGAGATAGTAAATTCAGTCAAATGATCTAGGTTGTAAAGCGTCTGCTTGAGTTCCTCTTGAAGCTTATTCATCAATTCATCTGCCTTAAAAGCATCAAACTTTGAGATTCTTTTGATTTTAATCTCCGTCAGACGAACCAAATCTTCCTCAGTAATCTGGCGATAAAATTCCAATTTAAAGGGGATTAAACCTTGGTCAATCGCTTGAAGTACGGCTTCCCATGTTTCAGCTTCTTCAATATCCCTATAAATCTTATTTTCAATAAATATTTTTTCTAGAGAAGAAAATAAAATCTTTTCAAGGAGCTCATTTTTTTGTATTTCTAATTCTTGCTTCAAAAGATCTCCCGTTTGGTCCACACTGTGCTTAAGGATTTCTTTGATCCCAACAAAATGGGGCTTATCTGCGATAATGATACAGGCATTGGGTGAGATAGATACCTCACAATCAGTAAAGGCGTATAAAGCATCAATCGTGATATTGGGGGACACACCACTGGCCAACACAATTTTAATCTCAATTTCCGCTGCGGTATTATCAATGACTTGTTTGATTTTTATTTTTCCTTTGTCATTGGCCTTCACGATGGAGTCAATCAGCGACGAGGTGGTCGTGCCATAGGGGATTTCTTTGATCAATAAGGTTTTACTGTCATCCTCTTCTATGACCGCTCTAACACGGACCTTGCCCCCTCTATGGCCATCATTATAATCCGATACATCTATTTTGCCTCCTGTTTGGAAATCAGGGAATAACTTTACAGATCTTCCTTTTAAAATGCTGATACAGCCATTGAGCAACTCTATAAAATTATGGGGTAACATTTTGGTTGAAAGTCCCACTGCAATACCCTCTACTCCTTGAGAAAGTAATAAAGGAAACTTGACAGGAAAAGTAACTGGTTCTTTTTTACGTCCATCATAGGACAATTGCCAACTGGTAGTCTGCGCATTAAAAATAACATCTAAGGCAAACTTTGACAAGCGTGCCTCAATGTACCTAGAGGCTGCAGCACCATCGCCAGTACGTACATCACCCCAGTTGCCTTGCATTTCAATCAATAAATCTTTTTGGCCTAAGTTTACAATCGCATCTGCGATGGAGGCGTCTCCGTGAGGATGGAATTGCATAGTCGTTCCGATGATGTTTGCCACCTTATTGAAGCGACCATCATCTAATTCTTTCATAGCATGCAAAATTCTTCTTTGCACCGGTTTTAAGCCATCCTCTATGGCAGGAACCGCTCTTTCAAGAATTACATAAGAAGCATAATCAAGAAACCAATTTTCATACATCCCAGTGACAGGAAGCACTTCGTGAATCTCATCTTCTTTTAAATCTTCATCCATATTTCTTAATCATTCTATTTGCATCATTACTCACTTATTCCCCCTCAAGTTTCATAATTGTATTCATAAAGCTTTCTAAATACGGGACAAAACCAGTATAATGATCTGCGCCTTCAAAAGTGGTCAATGTAATGATCTCAGACGAAGTTCCAGAGGCCAGGAAAGCATCATAAGTATCTATGGTATTTTGATAAGGGACCGTTATGTCAGCATCTCCATGAAACAAGTACATGGGAATCTCTGGTATCCAACTTAATAAACTATTTTGCTCAAAAAGTTGAGAAATTTCTGAGTATTTTTCATTGTCGGGTTCTGACAAAAATCCGGGTGCAATCAATACAGCCACGGTATCATTCAACTGACTGTTTATCTGAGATCCATCAGAAAGGCCATCAAAAATATTTATGATTCGTTGTGCGTAGGGTTCATTAAAAATTTGTTGTGCCAAGGACGTATCAATATCGTAATACGTTCGGTAAGATTCTGCAATATAAGCCATGAAATAAGGGGTTTCATATACTTCTTGGTCAAAGAAAAAATCACGCACACCCTTCATATCATAGCCTCCTGCTGCTGGAAAAGACGCCTTCAAATCAAAATATTCAAGATCATAATCTTCTATGTATTTATGTGTAGCCATAGTCACATATCCACCCCCAGAGTAACCGCTTAAATATAACTCTTCATCCGAGTTGATTTCTTCTTGTTTTAGCAATTCTCTAACAGCTCTGAGTCCATCAATCACCGCCAGAGCAGAGGTTTCCTCAACATAATAAGGGTGCATGATCTCCTTAGAACTACCAAATCCGATAAGATCAGGTACGACTGTGATAAGACCTGTTGAAGCCATCGCTGCAAATAAAAATGTTTGAATATCCACCATTGACAATTCACTTGGAGCCTCATTATTTGCTGCAATTGTACCATGTGCAAATGTTAAGTAACTAAATTCCTCTCCGTCTCCAAGAGGTATATATGCCATGCCAGAAGCAACTATGTTAGATCCTTTATAGAGTGTCTCATAAGTTATTTCCCATATTTGGACATCATATTTCATCTGAGATAGTGGAAAGTCCAGACCACTAGAGGAAATTAAACTACTGATATTAGTTTTCGATGGTTTACTCATTTTATTGGCTGAAATCAAGCGAACTAGTATTTGATCTTCTTCCTGCAGTCCAATCAATGCCTCGTCGTTATCACATGAGGTCAAAAATAGACCCGTGAGCGAGAACAAATTAAAAAAAATAATAGTGTTTAACTTTTTACGTAATCTCATATTCTTCTGATGTAGTTTCCTTTTCTTTATGAATCAAATCTTTCTCCACCCTTAGTTTATGAATGATGAACTGCTGACGATCTGGCGTATTTTTTCCCATATAAAAAGACAATAAATCTTTGATTTTAGTTTCCTTTGTCAAGATAACGGGTTCAAGATGTATGTCTTCTCCAATAAAAGCAGCAAATTCATTGGGTGAAATTTCACCCAAACCTTTAAATCGGGTAATTTCTGCATTTTTTCCCAATTTTTCAATCGCTGTTTGACGTTCCTGCTCATCATAACAGTAAAATGTTTCCTTTTTATTTCTAATGCGAAAAAGAGGGGTATCCAAAATAAATACATGACCGTTTCTTACCAATTCAGGAAAAAACTGCAAAAAATAAGTCAACAAGAGCAATCGAATGTGCATCCCATCTACATCCGCATCCGTAGCGATAATGATTTTTTTATACCGCAAACCTTCTAGCCCGTCTTCAATATTTAGGGCATGCTGCAATAAATTAAATTCTTCGTTCTCGTACACCACCTTTTTGGTGTGGGCATAGCAATTAAAGGGCTTACCTCTCAAACTAAAAACAGCCTGAGTTTGTACATCTCTAGTCTTGGTAATGGATCCACTGGCCGAGTCTCCCTCGGTAATAAAAATCATGCTCTCATTGCGGCGCTCTTCGGCTAATTTCTTGTCATTGAGGTGTACCCGACAATCTCTCAGCTTTTTGTTGTGCAGATTGGCTTTTTTGGCGCGCTCATTCGCAAGTTTTTTTATTCCTGCTATTTCCTTTCGCTCCCGCTCGGATTGCAAAATACGTTTTAACAACAAACCTGCTGATTCAGTGTTTTGATGCAAGTAGTTATCTAATTCCTTTTTGATAAAATCATTGACGAAGGTCCTCATTGTAGGTCCCTCTGGCCCTAAATTTTGAGATCCTAATTTGGTCTTGGTCTGAGATTCAAATACCGGCTCTTGTACCCTGATTGCGATGGCTGCCACAATACTTGCTCTGACGTCCGCCGCATCAAAATCCTTTTTAAAAAACTCTCTGACTGTCTTGACAATGGATTCTCTAAAAGCGGCCAAATGCGTCCCCCCTTGAGTCGTATATTGACCATTTACAAAGGAGTAGTATTCTTCTCCATATTGATTTGAATGGGTCAAGGCAATCTCAATATCCTCTCCCTTCATGTGCATGATAGGATATCTGATGCTCTCTTCATCTGTCTTACCTCGCAAAAGATCCAGTAAGCCATGCTCTGAATGATATTTTTTGCCATTAAGCACTAAAGTCAAACCCGCATTCAAATAGGCGTAATTCCAAATAAGATTATCTAAATAATCAGGAATAAAATGAAAATTTTTGAAAATGACATTGTCTGGTTCAAAAGTGATATAAGTCCCATTTCGGTCTGAAGTACTGACTACCTGAGCATCAGAGGTAACCTCTCCTTGATTAAATTCAGCCATTTTAGTCTTACCCTCACGAAAAGACTGCACCCTAAAATAACTAGATAAGGCATTTACCGCCTTGGTACCTACTCCGTTAAGACCTACTGATTTTTGAAAAGCCCCAGAGTCATATTTACCACCTGTATTAATCTTAGAAACGCAATCGATAACTTTTCCTAAAGGAATACCCCTACCATAATCTCTAATTTTAACTTTATGATCACTGACCCTGATATCGATCGTCTTACCAAAGCCCATCATGTGCTCATCTATACAATTGTCTATGATTTCCTTGACCAATACATAGATCCCGTCATCATACGCTGAACCGTCACCCAACTTACCAATATACATCCCGGGACGAAGTCGGATGTGTTCTTTCCAATCTAAGGACTTTATACTTTCTTCGGTGTAGTTAGAATTACTTGTTGCCATTTATAATAATTGAATATGTTAGATCGCTGTAAATAAATGGGAAATTATAAAAAAAAGCAGGTATTGTTGAAAAATATTTGCTTTCTATTCGACCTATCATTTAAATAAATTCAATCAAAGTGTTGAATTACAATCATTTAATTAGTCCAACGATTTTTTGGTAGACATGAAATAAATTGCCAATCCCATCCAAATTGTCAATAATATCGGACCTAAGTAATTTAAATAGGCATAACTCGCTAGTTGAAGACTTGACGTATTGTTGAGTGCTCCGAGAAATCCTATCAAAAAACAGATATAAAAATTGACTACGACGGGAAGCACGGCAAACCAACCGGCCGAAAGGATTCCAAATCGTTGTGCTATTTTAGGCGCTACGATCTTTATCAATAGCCAAAGAAAAATATTGATCACCAAAAAGATCAATGCGCCCAGATAAAAAAAGTCGGTGCGGTGCAGGGTAAACCTATCGATCTCTAATGAAAAATTTACTACCGGATCTAAATAAGTGTACACCAAGCTTAAAGTCCCTAAGAAAATCACTATGGACAATAATCTGACAAAATTTACGGCTCTGAGCATAGAAAAAGATTGTTTAAATCTTGTAATACAGTTAATTGATCGGTGCAAAACTAGGATCAAAAACGATTAAATTTAAATACATTTGATTTTTATATTTCTAGAAATCAAATGTATTTAAATTTTAAAATAGCGTGACTTTAATCTAATTTATTTGACTTGTCTTCCGTGCTTAATCACAAGATCAACACTTTGAAGTAGATTAATGTGGCGCAATATATTTCCTTTGACGGCTATAATATCGGCAAATTTACCCTCACTGATGGTGCCGTAATCAGCTTCAACCCCCATCATCTTAGCCGGCCAATAGGTAGCAGCTTTAATAGTATAGATCGGATCAAAACCAAATTCATTGACCCATACATCTAGTTCATTCCAGGTAGATTGGATATGGAATTTCATAGGGATGCCACTATCGGTACCAATCATCAAAACGGCACCTGCTTCTTTGAGCTGATTCACTTTCTTTTCTAAAGTAGGTCTTCGCATGGGTGTTAATTGAAAATAAGGCAATCGATCTGGATATGTAAATGAATTTCTAATATCTAGTACGACGGAGTCCGGCAATCCCAGATGCCAATCATCTCCATCTAAAATCTCTGGATTATCTCTCAAGGCTTCATAATTATACAAGCCTTCTACGGTAGGAGTCCAATATAAGGGCCCTAAATTCATTTGGGCCGTTCTTTCCTTAATGGCACTCAATATATCTTCTGGATATTCAGGAGCTGAAGATAATCCTGTATGCTCAAAGCAATCGACTCCTGCTTTCAACCCTTTTCTAATTTCTTCGGGTCGATGACTGTGAGCGACTACCGTCAATCCTCCTTTGTGCGCCTCGTCAACAATAGCGAATATTTCTTCTTCGGTCATCTGATCTTGATCTATGAGCTTAATACAGTCTACCCCGGCATCGACAAGTTCTTTTACTTTGACCCTAGCATCTTTAGGGCTATTGATGCCCCATCTAAACTGTTCAGTACCGGGGTAGGGTTGCTTTTGAATAAATGGCCCACTCATATACATGGTCGGTCCGGGTATCTCACCCCTATTGATAGCATCTCTGACTGCCAGACTTTCCTTGAGGGGGCCTCCTAAATCGCGCGCACTTGTCACACCGGCCATCAGCAGTTGTTTTGCAGAAGAAGGCATGATTACTTTTTCGAACAAGGGGGGATAAGTTTTATCCCAATATGCATAATCCGCATGGCCATTGATCATCAAATGCACATGCATATCCCAAAGTCCAGGTAAAACGGACATGCCTTCAGTCGAAATAATTTCGGCACTTGTAGGAACCTCAATACTTTCTATTGTACCCACCGCAGCAATACGCGTCCCGTCAATGATGATGACGCTATTCAAAATAGGCGTTGACCCAAATCCATCTATCAAAGTTCCACCTACCATCGCCTTTATCTGGGCCTTGGAAGCCAGCGATGCCAGTAGAAAAATAAAATAAGTGATCCTTCTCATATTCATTTTGGTTAAAACAATCATCAATATATAATAAAGATAACTGCTTTAATCGTTTTAATAAATTGCATACCCTTGGCCTAAGACTGATCAGGTCAACTTGCGCGTCCAATGGTCGGACTCACTGAGTTCATCTATCCGGCCCTCTTGCTGTGCTTGCTTCAATGTGTCATCCATTTCTCCAGAAGAAGTCAAGTGAAGATGTCCACATTGATCACAGGTATAAAACGCTCTCGTTGAGGAATTTTGGTATTTGACATGAATCCTGATCAAAGCTTCTTTGGCCTCCTGTTCAGTGTAAAAAATACTTTTTCTTGAAGGACAGTCGCTCATATAATTGAATTAATCTCAAAATTATATAATTTGTTTAAAAGAAAGGTACCTTATTTTTTTGACTTGTCTTTATATCATTGAATTTTTCATCCACTTGATTTTTTAATATCTAACGTATTAAATTTACAAAAAATTAAGTAGTTCAAATACCTATGGAACGTTTGATAATTTCAAATTTTGAAGATTTTGAAGATAAAATAGGTGCCGTCTTAGGATCCTCTGAATATTTTACAATCAACCAAGATCAAGTCAATAAATTTGCCGAGGCAACGCTGGACCATCAGTGGATTCACACAGACCCGGGGCGTGCAGCACAAGAAAGTCCTTTTGGTACAGCAATTGCTCATGGTTATCTTACTCTATCTTTGGTTCCTTATTTGTGGGAGCAAATACTAGAAGTTCAAAATCTAAAAATGATGGTTAACTATGGTATTGAAGCCCTCCGTTTCAACCAACCAGTACCCTTAGGTGCACAAGTTAAGCTACATGCTACTTTAAAATCAGCCATCAATTTACGGGGTATCAACAAGGTAGAAGTCGATGCTAAACTGGAGATAAAAGATCATAAAAAGCCCGCATTTTCAGCAATTTTAGTATTCCTCTATCATTTTAATGCTTAAAATGCTTCTAAACTATTCAATTTTATTGATCGCATGATCAACCATAAATAAAATCATGGCTTCTTATCTCTCATGACCCCTTTAGTTAATTATAGAAATCGACATAATGATCTTCTATATATCCATTAAGTCTATTAAACTGGCATTAAGATGTCAATTGAAGAATTCGGTGATCTCATGGATCGCAATGAATGTAGAAAATCATCCTACTTCATCAACGCTAATAATTATTGTAGCTGCCAAACCGCGGTAGTAAGTTTTCAGGTTTCTAATGGTAACTGATTTGCTCTTATTTTTTTGTATTTATGCTCTGATCTAGGTAAATTAAATATATTATTTTTTTTCAAAATTAGGAAGTTTTTAAGTCCTCTGGACGTTGTATTGATGGCTTTCCAATTGGCCTCTTTTTATGACCAAGACTTCACTGTGGTTTTGAATTGACCACATAAACCAATAAAATACCTTAACTTCATTTATAAAGTAAGAACGTAAGACCATGAGATTACCCACTGGAAAATTTTCAATAATCATTTTTATTGTAGCCTTTTTTTTTAATCTTTTAAATGCTCAGGCTCAAAAAGTATACACAGTAGACGCCACTTATAAAGCTGATATCAAAGTGTTTGTCGTGAGTTCAGCCTATCAAGCAGACCTCTTGGTTTACAAAGTATCCTTCAATTATCAAGCTGGTGACAACAATGGGAAATGGTTTTTTACAGCTTCAGATTATCAAGCAGACAAGAAAATATTTTTTGTGGCCTCGGACTATCAAGCAGATCTCAAAATATATTTTGTCTCTTCAGCTTATCAGGCGGGTTGGAAAAAGGTTTCTAAAAAATATTTATTGTATTAAATACTAATGTTGAATCAAACCGAGACAAATGAAACGGAATTACGGCTCATCTAAAAACTATTTTAGCTTATGCATAAAAAAGACCTCTTTAAGAGGTCTTTTTATTATAACTATTGGATAAACTTATTTGATGTCTTTTTTCACAATCACCTTAATCTCTTGTTTACCTCCAGATAATAATGTGTCTATTTCAATTTCAATATTACCATCTTCACCCATCACTATTCCTCCATCGGATTCAAACATCATAATATCAGATCCCTTCATATGCTCCATATGACGACCACCGGGACCGTTCATCATTCTAAAATTTTGATTACTGTTTTGGACACCTAGCAAATAACCTAATAGAGCGAACACTATTGCAGTCATGGTTATTAAAAACCAATTTTTATTTAAAGATTTCATTATTTCTGACATTTGTTTTTAAAAAAAATTAATATTCAAAGGTATCTTCATTTGTGAGAATCAAACTATTCTTTAACATGGTTTAACATCAATTTTGACAAAAATATACCTACACATAGTGCAGCTCTTTTCAATTGATCTGCATCATCACAAAAATACCTTTTTAACACGTCCTACCTGACCATCCTCGAGTCGGACCTTGATTCCATGGGGGTGACTGGCTGATTTAGTCAAGACATCTTTCACAATACCATGGGTCAAATGGCCGGTGCGCTGATCGCTCTTGAGCACAATATGCGCTTATAAGCCCTTTTGGATATGGTTTCGCCAAGTACCCTTCATCCTTTTAAATCTTGATATTTAACTCTTGATTTAAATATTGCTTCAATGTATTCAGGTTTTGCTGCTGAGCATCATTGAGTAACAATTCCCTTTGATTGATCCACTCCAAATAAATCTGTTTGCATTTGTCAAACAAAGGATGGTGGGCATCATTTCTATAGCTAACCGCACTGCTAAGACATTCTTGGCATTCCAAAAATCCAAAGGTAAAAAAAGCTTTTCTTGCCAATTTATAAAAATAATCAGCCTTCCCATTGAGGAGGTCCTGCTCATTTTGACTCTTTTTGTCATAATATTGTGAAAAATAGACCACAATCGGATCGGTCTTAATGGCCCTTGGGTTAAATAAATATTTGAAAACCAATCCTTCCAATGACGTACATCGACTCAGGGCCACGTAAGCCTGACCATTGGTGAAGGCATCGTTGATATCTGCAATCACTTTATCAAAAGTGAGTCCCTGACTTTTGTGGACGGTAATGGCCCAGGCCAGTCGTACAGGTATCTGGGTAAACGCACCTATTTCTTCCGAAACAATGGTCTTTCGTTCTGGATGCCATCGATATGAAATATTGGTCCAAGTAGTCCGGTAAACCGCAATGTATTCGTGGGATTCGGTACTGATCACAATGTGATCCTCATGCAATTCTAAAATGGTACCAATACTTCCATTGAAGAATTTTTTAGATGTATATTGATCCACTCCATCATCGGAGGGAACCGTCCCTGGGTCATTAATTACGGTCATGATTTGCGCACCAATTTTTAAGGCTAAATTCTCTTGAGTACGCATAAAAGAAGAAGGAAAAATACCTTCAATCAAGCCTTCATATTTTCTTTCGTCAGTCTTTAATGCCTTCAATTTATATTCATTGACCTCATCTACCCTTTTATTGGTCGTACTTAACTGAATATAGTTCTCTTCTTCTTTGGGCTTAAAATTAGGAACATGACGACGATTCAATAGGGCAATGTCATCAGAAGTCATTTGATTGAATCGGACTTTATTGAGTAATTCAACAAACTGCTGATTTTTTTGTCGATATATTTTTTTTAATTCGAGTTGCACTGGTTTGATAATTTTAAATACATTGGAACTGAAAAAATATAAGGTTTTATAATATTCCCCTAAGATGGACTGCTCCTCACGCTTCATCACGGGGGGCAACTGAAAAGGATCGCCCAACATCAATACCTGAACCCCACCAAACGGTAGATAGGGCTTGTCTCTATATACCCTTAAAATATATTCGATGGCATCCAGTACGTCACATCGCACCATGGATATCTCATCTATAATCAATAATTCCAATTCACGAATGATTTGAGATTTTTCGCGATTGTATTTGAGCATTTCGAAGATATTGATATGATCTTCATTCATTTTTCGAGTACTGAACCGCGTATCGTCTGGCCGTAAAGGCTCAAAAGGAAGTTTGAAAAACGAATGTATGGTCACACCTCTCGCATTGATAGCGGCTACGCCTGTAGGGGCTACCACCACCGTTTTTTTAGAGGAAATAGCGGTAACGTATTTCAGAAAGGTCGTCTTACCTGTTCCGGCCCTTCCGGTGAGGTAAATGGGGCGATCCGTTGACTGAACAAACTCTACGGCCGCATTAAATTCCCGATTGTCTGGATCGAGCGTAGCCAAAAACTCCGCCAAATTGTCCATGAGTTATTGCAGCTGCTTAAAATCAATATGAAGTTGTTGACTGATCAGCCTCATGTCTTTGATTTCTTTTGGGGTAACCAGTAGGATGGATACACCTTTCTTTCCTGCCCGAGCCGTACGGCCACTCCGATGGGTATAATATTCAACTTGATCAGGTAATTGATAATGAAACACAAACGCTAAATTATTTACATCTATGCCTCTCGCAGAAATATCTGTGGCAATCAATACCTTGAGTTTACCCCCCTTGAAGGCCCGCATGACTTTATCCCGTTCAATCTGCTTTAGATCGCCGTGAATGCATCCTACTTTATATTTTTTGGCCGTTAATTGTTCATGAAGCTGTTTGGTAACCCGCTTGGTCTTACAAAAGACAATGCCTCTATCCTCTTTGTGTGACTTTAGGAAAAAAACCAACGCTTCCATTTTTTGAGCTTGTTCACAGATGGCATATTGATGTACTATATCTGCATTGACCCGCTGATCTCTGTTGATCTCCACCTTTACTGCCTCAGGATCCATATAGCTATTGATGATCTGGGTGATCTCTTTAGGCATGGTCGCGGAAAATAACCAGGTATTGCTTCCACGTGAAGTTTGTTCCAAAATCAAGTCCAAATCCTTTTTAAACCCAACACTCAACATTTCATCTGCTTCGTCCAATACAACCGTCTTTATTTGTCGCAAGTCCACCGCC
>Ga0233444_10005283_pt1 | contig 11994 bp, 19 predicted proteins | sample SI_124_October20_6_FD_182792 | JGI IMG/M metagenome (GOLD analysis project Ga0233444, IMG submission 182792) | Seawater microbial communities from Saanich Inlet, British Columbia, Canada - SI_124_October2016_10_MG | ecosystem: Environmental > Aquatic > Marine > Inlet | place: Canada: British...
TGAGAGCACAATACAAATATATGTCCGATGAAGAATATAGTAAGGACAAATACGAAACCTATGAGAAGTGTAGAGAACACCTCAGAGAGTTGATGTTTGAGAATGGATTAAATTTCGAATTATGATAGACTTTCCTTATATGGTATTATTACTAACCTGTATCTTAACTGCATTGTTCATCTTTGCACCTAGCAACGAAGATGATGACACGGCAGATAGTTGAGTGGGTAATCGTTATCGGTATCACATTATTATGGAATGGGTACTTATTTTACAAAATGAAAAAAGATAAATACTAAAAGTATGAAATTAGCACTTATAGCCCACGATGGTAAGAAGGCTGATATGGTATCATTCGTTATGAAACGATTGGAGTTTTTTAAACGAGATGATGTGAGTATCGTAGCTACTGGTACTACCGGTCAGATGATTACAAACGCAGGTGTAACTAAAGTTGAAAGGGTATCATCAGGACCACTGGGTGGTGATGCTGAAATCGGAGCGATGGTAACTCGTAAAGAAATTGATGGAGTTATATTTTTTAGAGACCCGTTAGATAAACACCCACATGATGTGGATATATCAATGTTAATGCGGTTATGTGATGTACACGAAGTTCCATTAGCAACGAATTATAAATCAGCACATATATTAGTTAAATATTTTACAAAAAAATAAATGAACACATTGGATAATCAATACCACACTCTACTCAAACGTATATTGGAGTATGGGGTAACGAAGGGTGACCGAACTGGCACAGGTACACTATCAGTCTTTGGTGGGCAATTCACCCACGATATGAGTGAAGGGTTTCCTTTACTAACCACAAAGAAGATGGCAGTCAAAACAATGATGACTGAATTAAAGTGGTTCTTGAAAGGGGATACCAACATCAAGTACCTTGTTGATAATGGGTGTAACATTTGGAATGGTGATGCTTATAAGAATTATAGAAATAAGTTTGAACCATCCCCTTATCAATTTACTCCAGATACAATGGAAGAATTCATCAACAAAATCAAAACCGATGATGAGTTTGCTGAAGAGTGGGGCGGGTTAGGTCCTATCTACGGTAAACAATGGAGAGATTGGACTGAATACTATGTTGAGAAATTCAATGGTGGTAATCCTATTATAGTAGAGAGAACTAAAGACCAAATGGAAACGCTCATTGATGGATTAAAAAATAATCCTAATTCTCGTAGACATATGGTATCTGCATGGAATGTTGGAGACTTGGGAGAGATGACACTACCACCTTGTCATTATGGATTTCAATGCTATGTTAGTGGAGGTAAACTATCCTTAATGTGGAATCAAAGAAGCGTAGACACATTCTTAGGTCTACCATTCAACATTGCATCATATGGTACACTACTCCCACTACTATGTGAAGAAACAGGATACACGCCAGGCGATTTGATTGGAAACCTTGGTGATGTACATATCTATAATAACCATATAGAACAAGTAAAGGAACAACTACAAAGAAGTTCATTCCCATTACCTACAATAGAACTATCTAATGTAGACATTCTAAATGGGGAGTTTGATTATGAAGTAAAGGGATACGAATCCCACCCAAGTATAAAAGCACCTTTGTCTAATTAAACGGAGTTATAAATGACTGAATCAGAACACATTGAAGAATTACTAATCGAAGCAGCTGCATACGGATTACGATTAGAAGTAATGGATTGGGCTAAAAAAGAAATAGAAGACAATCCAAAGTTAAGAAGAGTAGACGCATATGAACTTGCATTTAAAGAGTGGGTAAAATGAGTGGAGTCTTAGTTATTGGAGTTATACTAATTATTAGTATTACCGGAGTGTATCAAATCTATTTGGATACTAAAGATAAAAAGAAGTCTAATTGCCCGTGTGGTGGAAATTGTAAATGTAATGAACAAAAAATCAATCTTAGATAGAGACAATGTAGAACTCTACATTATGTCGGAAGAAGATGAAGCAATGCTCGCAGAAATCTTGTTGGAAGATAACAATGATATAGAACTTCAAGAGTGGCAGAAAGAAATCCTCAAAAAAGAAATTGGTGATGACTAAACTTGGTGAAACGAAAGAAAGAGAATTCTACGCAGTGGTCAAGGTAAAGAAGGCTGAACTATTAAAACCTTCAGAGTCTCAACTAATGTCTTATTATATGGACTATGGGTATAGTAGTATAGAAGAGGTTATAGAAGACTATGGTATAAAAGAGATGTTAAGAGAGTGGTATAACAACACTAACTTTACCTCAGAGTTTCAAGAGCACCAAGCTAAATCAAATATCTTTCCCATCGATTGGGACTCCGAATGGGAGAACATAGATGTTATCGATAAAAAAGATTGGGAGATAATCTATAATAACACTTATGGTTTATAACTACATAATATACTACCTACTCATAGGAGTAGTCAATACAATAATAATAGATTACTTTGTTAATAAGATAGCAGAGTTATACGATAAGGAAGCCCTTACAAATTTAGAACGTATTTGGTTATTAGCCTTATGGCCCATATATTCTTTTGCATTTTGGTATAACTTCGCTAAGGCGTTTTTTAAAGACAACGATTAAGCAGATAAGCAAAAGGGGGAACGCTAGTTCCCTTTTTCACACATGAGAAATTTTTTAAGTAACACGTTATGATTTTACAATTACTGATGGTCGTATGAAAGAAATAGAACACGCATTGTCTACGCATTGGGAACAACCTTGGTGTATGGATAGATGGGAAATTATTAACCACATCATCAAACGATATGGATTCGAATCGTATTTAGAGATTGGGGTATCAAATCCACGGTGGTGTTTTAATATGGTATCGTGTCGTGATAAAGATGGTGTTGACCCCGGATATGAGTTTGACAACAATGTAGCGAATTATAAGATGACCTCTGATGAGTTCTTTGATTCAATTCCCAAAGACAAGAAGTGGGATGTGATATTCATCGATGGTCTTCATCTTGCACAGCAAGTAATCAAGGATGTGTATAATGCATTAGACCATTTGAACGAGGGTGGGTTTATTCTTATGCACGATTGTAATCCACCAAACATTTGGAGACAACGAGAGAACTACTCAATCGATGAATACAACTATCCGTGGAATGGTACGACTTGGAAAGCATACTACCAACTACGAATAACTCGTTCTGATTTGTCTATGTGTGTTGTTGATACTGACTATGGTGTTGGTATCCTACGGAACGGAAGTCAGACACTTGCGCCAGCGGATAATGAATTCTATGATTTCAATATTCTTCAACAAAACAAAACGGAGTATCTTAATTTAATTTCTTGTGATGAGTTAGATTCATTCTTGGATACCACTAATACGAATCTCGATAAAAATTTAACATCAACATTTGGATAATTCAAATATTTTTCGTATATTAATGTAACATTAACAAATATAAATTATGTCAAAGTACAATAAGATTGTCAATACGAACAGCGCACTACAATCTATTAAGGGCACTTCATTAAAAGACCGACTATTTGGCTTTAATTATAAACAACTCGTTATTACCTTTGGAGAACCAACGTTTAGTAAGGTTTCTAACGATGGTAAGATTCAAAAGGAATGGGTGTTCGAACGAGTATCCGATGGCGAGGTATTCACTATTTACGATTGGAAGACCTATGATGAGGATTATACTATGACTATGAATCAAAATTGGAATGTTGGTAGTAGAGTTTACGCGGGTGAATTTGTTACGGACTCGATTGAATCAATCAGAAAGAAAAACTAATATGGCTAAATATTATTTTTATTCAAAAACTGATTCTAAAAAAGAACCAATTTATACGCGTGATGCTAATTCATTAGAAGATGCTAAACTTGTATTTAGTAAAGGTAAGCAAATGAGTTTGGAGACATTTAATAAATTGTACGAAGTTGATACTAAGAGTTGATGAAAATCCTAATTCCACTTGGTGGCATTGGTAAACGATTTAGTGATGCCAATTATACTACACCCAAACCTCTAATAAAGGTATTGGGTAAACCTCTTTTGTTTTGGGTTATCGATAATCTAAATCTATCCGAGTATGATGAGTTGTATATCACTTATAACGAGTCGTTGGATAAACATAATCTTGGTAACATCATTAAGTCAAAGTACCCAAACATAAAAACAAAATCAGTACCTAATACCCGTGGTGCCGCTGAGACTATTAGACTCGCGATAGAACATTTCTTTACCGAAGATGATAAGTTAGTAGTGTTAGATGGTGACACCTTTTATGATGAGGATGTATTATCAAAAGCACGGCTTGTAGATAATGGTGTTATGTACTTCAATAGTACTGACCCCAAGCCTATATATTCATACATCAAATTGGATAGCGATAACACCATCACCCATATCAAAGAGAAAGAGAAGATTTCAGATAATGCAAATAGTGGGTGTTATGTATTTTGGTCGGTTAAGAAACTACACCAATACCTTGTAAGTATGGACTATACTCAAGGTGAGGTATATACATCTGATGTTATAAAATCTATGATTGAGGGTGGTGAGGAGTTTAGAGGAATACCCGTTTCTAATTTTTATGTATTGGGAACTCCACAACACATAGTTGAGTTTAGTAAGTCGTATAAGGTAGAGCCTCAACGATTTGTTTTTGACCTGGATAATACATTAGTTACCTATCCAATAATAAGTGGAGATTATACAAGTGTAGAGCCAATTCAAGATACCATTAACTACCTACAAAAACTAAAGGAAGCAGGTCACCATATTATTGTGTATACTGCTCGTAGGATGAGAACACACAATGGTAACGTGGGTGGTGTTATCGCAGACATTGGTAAGATTACTATGGACACCCTATCTAAATTTAATATTCCATATGATGAGTTGGTGTTTGGTAAACCATATGCACATCACTATATCGATGACCTATGTGTGAATCCTAAAATGGAGTTGTCAAAGCAACTCGGATTCTATTTAGATGATATCAAACCACGAAGTTTTAACAAGATAGTAATATCAGAAAACTCCGTTGTAAAATACTCACAAGATTCCAAGCTATCAGGCGAATCTAAATATTATACTGACATTCATCAAACGCATTTGTCGGAGATGTTTCCTAAATTGATATCATATGGTGATGGTTACTTGGAGATAGAAAAGATTGAGGGCACTACGTTTAGTGAATTGTTTATCAACAATATGTTGACCGAACGACACATTGACTTATTATTAGAATCTATTGACCGATTACATTCTAATAAATTTGTGCATTCAAAAAATAATTCGTATATTGACTATCAACAAAAGATAGATGATAGGTACAAGCAATATGATTATTCAAAATTTGATAGTGCTGATGTTGTGTATTCTGAAATACGAAATGGTTTGGATTTGTATTTGAAGAATGAATTTGAGTTATCAAACTATCACGGAGATTGTGTATTTACAAATATTATATTTACACCAACTGAAGAGGTTCGGTTTATTGATGTTAAGTATAGTGAGTATGGAATCTATGGTGACCCTAACTATGATTATGCAAAGATATATCAATCCCTATGTGGATATGATGAAATCTTATCAGACAAATATGTTGTTGAATCATATCGGCAACGGATTAAAAAATACTTTGAAAGTAAGTTTAACGAAGAAGAATTAAACAATATAAAGTTAATTACAGCATCGCTTTTATTTAGTTTGATTCCATTACACGATAACAACAAATGTTCTCAATATTTTGAACTATCAAAAGAACTATTATGACTGAACAAGAACTACACAAACTATTAGAGATTCAATACCTCAAAGGTAGATTGGATGAACTACACAAAGCACTACCAACCATAACTGACTTGGAACGTAGTCGTAAGTTGGACCAACGATTGGGTAAGTACTACAACAAGTTAAAAGCAGTTGATGAGATTGCGTATCATTTGTACCAAGTAGAACATACCAATCAAACCATCTCAAAAGGTAAATCTAAAAAGTTTATGAAGTCTTTATTGGAAGATTTGATTCCACATTTGACTGACAACGAAGTGATTCAAAAAGTAAAACAACAAATATCTAAATACTAAGTTATGTCTGAAAAGATTTATGTCCGTAAAGTAGAGACTTGGACAATCTCATCGGCAAGTGAACCTATTGAAGTTAACGTAGAGGCACTTCGTAAATGTGAACCACCATATGAAGGTGATTCAGAGCAAGAATTGGTGAACTATCTACAAAACAAAGTGTGGAATGAGTATGAATTCTATGAGAATGAAACTAATAAGGAAGTCTATGGTGAGGATGCGGTCTATGAATTATGTATGGAAGAGGCTTATGTTGAGAATGAGTTCTTTGATTCTCGTACTAAAGGATGTGATGAATCACTTCAAGTGGGCGTACCAAATGAGGAGTGGACAAAAACAGGTGGATTTCAAGCATTGGCTTACGGAGAATACGAATATTAATTAAAGGGGACTCGTAGCTCAGCTGGATAGAGCATCTGCCTTCTAAGCAGACGGTCACAGGTTCGAATCCTGTCGGGTTCACAACATTGCTCGGTTCGTCTATCGGTTAGGACCTATGGTTTTCATCCATAAAAGAGGGGTTCGATTCCCCTACCGAGTACAATTGTCCGATGGTGTAATGGCAACACTTCTGTTTTTGGTACAGACATTCAAGGTTCGAGTCCTTGTCGGATAACTAAGTTTACTAAAGTTTTGTAAACTATTTATATTAGATTAAACAATTAAGTTATGAGTAAGATTTCAAGAAGATTATTCCAAGCATTGGAATCAAAGTACACGGCAGAGATTATGGATGCACGAGCACGTATCTCTATCTACTTTGAAAATCCGGTAGCTATCGGAGAACACCCACAACATACTGAAGAGATTGATTTGTTAGTATCACAATTGACTGATGCTACTGATAAGTTGTCTACTCTACGTGATAACTTTGGAATGGAGTATGGTGGACTTGATGATAGTGTTATTGAAAAAGCATTGTTAAAGGGATAGTTTAGTTAGAGGAATGCCAGAGTGGTCGAATGGACTGGTCTTGAAAACCAGCGAGGGTCACACCTCCGGGGGTTCGAATCCCTCTTCCTCTACAAATCGCAGTCAAGTATTTTATCTATGGAAAGTATTATAAAACAATATAGAACCGATGGTTACTACTTTGCAGAAAATGTTCTGAGTCAGGACTTAATAACTGCATTGAAGTCTCAACTAACTACCATTGAACCTAAATTGTACATTCCATATAGTGATGTTCCTTGGGGTTATGGGAACTTGGTAGATTATGGGGTGTTTAGTTTAGTTCCCAAACACGAGTATATACAATCATTTTGTACTACTTTATTTGAGAATGATAACTACACCTTTAATCACCTCATTGTAAACAACAAGGGTGCATTCTTCGGTAGTGCTGTCGAGTGGCATCAAGAGATGTCTAATATAGGAACATACGCTCCCGGATATTCGGTAGAAGACTACGAGAACTTTATGCAAATTTATATTGCATTAGATGACCACACCATAGACAATGGTTGTTTGAAAATTATTCCAGGTTCTGATAAGTTTGGTCTATTAGGACATCACGATATCATTGGTGACAACCTTGGTCATAAGCGAAGAATTCCAAGAAAGACACTTCAATACTTGAGTGATGAATACGAAATTAAAAACATACCTATGAGGTCAGGTGATGTTTTATTCTTTAATCACCTTATGGTACATGGGTCATCCGCTAACTACACTAACAAAGACCGCAGGGGTATTGTACTACAAGTTAGACTAAACACAAAGGATAAAGACCAGAGAGTTTTTGATGAGTCTACCAAACATCGTAGAGATTTTGTAATCTCTGAAATGAAGGGTATGATTAATAAGTTAGAGTCTACAAATCCATATAACGATTTCAAGAAAGATGAAGAGAAAGAATAACCCGGTTATACCACACACTCAACTAAGGTTACATTCTGCTGAACGTAATGATGTTTGGGAAACACTTATTTGGGAAGAGTTTATAAATTCTTTACAAGATACTGATGTTAGATACTACCCCAACATTGAGTCAGTACGGCTTTTATTAAAAGACCATTACAATCTACCAAATGGTGTTGACTTGATGGTGGGTGATGGTAGCGATAGGTGTATTAAATACTTCTTTGAACTTTACTCCAATAAAAATGTTATATTATCAGACCCGTGCTTTGGTATGTATAACGTATATTCACATATGATGGGTATGGATGTTATAACCACGCCATATCAATTTGGTAAATTTGATGTAAAGAATACCATTCGTAACATAACAAAAGATAGTGTTGTTGTGTTATCAAACCCATCATCCCCAATTGGTGATGTTATTTCTCGTGATGATTTATTAAAGATACTATATTGTGGTGTACCTACCTTAGTTGATGAGGCATATATTGAATTCTCTAATGAAGAAAGTGTCATTGCGTTAACTGAAAGATTTCCAAACTTATTTGTAGTACGTTCTATGTCCAAAGCATGGGGGTCTGCTGGGGTACGTGTTGGTGTGATTATCTCACAAAATCAGAACATTGAAGAAATGATGTTGTATAAAGATATGTATGAGATTAGTGGGTTAGGTGTTAAATGGGTACACGTATTAATTAACAATAAAGACAGTGTGTATAAATATATTGATAGAGTAAATTCCACAAAATCAAAGTTGATAGCAAAATTGATTAAGCACGGATATCAGATACACGATGGTCATTGTAATTGGATACATATTAGAAAAAATGAAAAAATAGAGTTACCTAAAAACATCGTGTTTAGAACGGAGTGCACTATACCCGGAGATTATAACTCCGATTGGATTAGGTTGCAAATTTCATCCAATATAAATGATTATCAATTTTTATTTGGATAATTAAAATATTTTTTGTATATTGTAACAATAACGCGGGAGAAGACTTAAAAGAAAGTCGTCTATCATCCAGATAGAAGGTGTTGGGGCAGTACCAACCTCCCGCTCAAAGAGAATGGTTAAAGATTGGGATAAGACCGCTCAATTTAAGCTACCGGTTATCATTCTCTATAATGCGGAAGAGGAGTTAAGAGAAACTCGTTGAACATCCAGTTCAAAGATGGTGGGGCGGAGCCACCCTTCCGCTCAATAAGCGAAAGTAGCTCAGTTGGTAGAGCATGACCTTGCCAAGGTCAGGGTCGCCGGTTCGAATCCGGTCTTTCGCTCAACGATTCTTAATGAACAAACAAGAACACATATCTAAACTTTGGGGTAAGAAATCTATATCTGAGATAATCCTAATAATGTATACTCTTATAGAAAATACTGAGTGGGATGTAACTGAGAAGAAGAAGTCATACGCTGTATTGAAGGGTATAATTGCATATACCGATAGGGGTGATGAATTGTTATCACATCATAGAGATTACCTACATAAAGAGTGGGGACTTGCTTGGGAAGACCAAACGGATAATACAATTAAAACTGAAATTAAGGATTGGTTATTAGAACCACCATTTTAAGTATGCAGTTAATCAGTACACACCCAATTAAGAAATCAGACTTAGGATTCCACGCAAATTTATTTGGTGGTAAACTACTCGCTTGGTTAGATGCGGCAGGTGCGGCTATGGCTATGGAAGTTGCTGATACTCCCCGTATGGTAACTATCAAGATTGATGAATGTCTATTTAAGAAACCCGCAAGAGAAGGTCAGCTCTTAAAAATCTATGGTGATGTAAGGGGCGTGGGTAACACATCACTTACATTATATTTAGAAGCAAGAGCACATAATGTCTACTCAGGCTCTCAATCAGTAATCTTATCTACGAATATTAAGTTTGTTCGTATTGATGAGAACGGAGACCCTATCCCAATCTCGGATAGAGTTCGTTTAAAATTTAACAATTAATTAACATACCACGTTTGGTAGTTCGGGTTTTTTTCATTACATTTATATGTATTTGTGATGAAGAAGAAGAAAACATACCAAGACAAATTAGACTTCAATGGTGGGTGGACTGCTGGTGAGGCAAATCATCATATCGGAAAAAAGACCACTCAACAAACCCATAAGTCCAAGAAGACGTATACTCGTAACAAAAAGCACAAAAAAGATTTAACAATTTCTTAACATTAGAAACTTGGCTGCTTGCGATATTTTCACTACATTAGTACTGTAATCATTGAGATAGATATACTATGAAAAAACAAATGAATTATTCATCATTCTGGCTTGACTCTTCAATCTTTGAAGATGAGTCTAATGAGTTGACCTCAGTAGAGAAGAAGTCAAATGACCTTATGAAGTTGATGGCCTACAAAAGGTCTATCGGTAACTTCGTAAACATCGTTACAGGTAAGTCAATCCCAGTGACCTTCGATGGTCGTGGTGAGGATTCTTATACTGATGGTACTGAGGTTGTTATATCGGCTAAGTTAGATGATAAAGAGTTCGATCCTGTTGTTGGTCTGGCTCTCCACGAGGGTTCTCACATCGCACTGACTGACTTTACAACACTTACGGAAATGAAGCGTGGTTACCTACCCACTACTATTGATAAAGAGTGGATGTCCAATCGTTACCAATGTGAGACTAATGAACTTAGTCGTATAGTTAGTAACAATCTAAAATCACTTCTTAACTACGTTGAAGATAGACGTATTGATAATCACGTTTACACTACGGCGCCTGGCTATCGTGGTTACTACGAGTCTATGTACGATAAGTACTTTCACTCTAAGGTAATCGACAAGGGTCTTGAGTCTTCTGAGTATCGTACTGAGGATTGGGATTCTTATATGTTCCGTATCATCAACTTGACTAACGAGAATCGTGACCTCGATGCTCTTAAAGGTCTTCGTGAGATTTGGAATGTACTTAATCTACGTAATATATCACGACTGAAATCATCTTGGGAAGCTATGGATGTGGCTGGTGAGATTCTTATGATTGTTGAAAAACAACTTGAGGCTGCCGGTACTAATACTGAATCATCGTCTGATGGTGATGGTGAACCTCAAGAAGGTGGTAACCAAAATGGTGAGTCTCCAACGAGTGGTGATACTAAGACCAACCCTACTTCAGACAATGGTATGAATGGTAATGGTAGTGGTCAGACCTCTGAGAGTGACTCTAATGATGGTTCTGATTCTGATGATGAATCTCCACAAAGTGGGTCTCCAAGTGGTCAAGGTAATCCTAATGGGGCTGGTGGTCAATACGAACCATTCTCAGACCGCCAAAAGAAAATGTTGGACAACGCTATTCAGAAACAAAAAGACTTCCAAGAGGGTGATATAAAGAAGAAGAAGATTTCTAAAGCAGATAAAAATAAGATTGACCAACTTGACAAAGCGGATATTAAGTCTGAGGTTGTTGGTAAAGGTTTCAATAAGAGTAATTGGTCTACTGGGTCTAATGGTGTTCAAACCTACATTATCAACAACTTGAATAAAGGCTTATGTGAGTCCAATATGATTGGTATGTTATCCAATACTACTTGGTCTATGGAACGCATGACAAATAATATTAAGAAAGGTATTCAGTTGGGTACATTACTTGGTAAAAAACTTAAAACTCGTAATGAAGAACGTACCAACACCACACCTCGATTGAAGAGTGGTAAGTTGAGTGGTCGTATGATTCACGAGATTGGGTTTGGTAACTTTGATATATTTGACCAAGTGTTAGTTAACAAAGCAACACCAGTTCTATTACACATATCGATTGACGCAAGTTCCTCTATGAATGGTAAGAAGTGGAACACAACTCAAACTGCGGCAGTTGCGATTGCTAAGGCCGCTTCTATGACTCAAAACATTGATGTCGTGATTTCTTATCGGGGTGTCTACTACTCAGCTGGTAATTGGAGTAATGTTCAACCTCTTATGTTGGTTGCTTATGATAGTCGTAAGGATAAGTTCTCTAAGATTCCACAACTATTTCCATACATCCAATCTGATGGAACTACGCCAGAGGGTCTATGTTATGAGGCAGTATTAAAGGAAATCAC
>Ga0233444_10005284_pt1 | contig 11991 bp, 11 predicted proteins | sample SI_124_October20_6_FD_182792 | JGI IMG/M metagenome (GOLD analysis project Ga0233444, IMG submission 182792) | Seawater microbial communities from Saanich Inlet, British Columbia, Canada - SI_124_October2016_10_MG | ecosystem: Environmental > Aquatic > Marine > Inlet | place: Canada: British...
CGCCTCTTCGACCCCTTCTTTCGCCTCTTCGACCCCTTCTTTCGCCTCTTCGACCCCTTCTTTCGCCTCACCCACCCCTTCTTTCGCCTCACTTAGATCTAGGACCTCTAGGTAACATTTTGTCAATAAATCATCTAACTCTTCAAGATTTTTTTCGCTATCACTGAGCGCTTTTTCCAAATCAACGATTGTACTCATAAGTTGATTGTTTTCATTGGAAAGATTCTCGAGACTCTTTTCAGACTGTTCAAGAACTTCCACATAATCTTTGCACTGGGAATCCACAGTGCTCACAAGTTTTTCGTTTTCCTTTATACAGTTACTCAAAGTATCTTCCATGCGTTTCAGAATATCGAGTACTTTGTCTTTGTCGGGTACTTCGCTGGGTATTTCGCCGGAATCATGAAACCGTTGAATGAGCCGTTGTACTAACGGATCCCCCAAGGGCGACTTTCCGGAATCCTCAAGATCACGTAACCCTTTATCGACCTCCGGGTTGAGCTCACGTAACCTTTTAAGGAGATCCTCCATGGCTTGAGAAGGAGGAAGACGAGAAGAGGGAGGAAGAGAAGAGGGAGGAGGATAAGATGGAGGAGGAGATGAAGGAGGAGGATACATTTGAGGGGGGTACATAGGCGGAGGATAATACATAGGCGGTGGATACAATGGCTGCGGATACATTGGCTGCGGATACATTGGTGGTGGGTGATAAGCTGGTTGGGTTTTAAGTTTCTCCAAATCACCACGGATTGCCCGAATCTCCTCCAAGAGGTGAGGAGGTTGTTGAGGGTACCGGTGTTGATGTTTCAGAGTATCCAGATCACTTCGGATTTTACGAACTTGGTCTAAAAGGGTCTGGAGTTGGTTCATTTGTGGAGGTAGAGATACTTGTGGGTTCCTTAGATTCTCAAGTCTTTTCCCAAGATCGTCATTACCCAGGCTTCCCCCCTTCTTTAAATTCTCAAGTCTTTCCTCAAGATTGTCGAAGTCACTTCCCGAATTCTTAAAAACCTCAGGATCGGAGGGAGGAGGGGGGTGAGGGGGGTGAGAAGGTTCTTTTTTCCTTCCTAAATTTTTCAACCTTTCAAAAAGACCATCCCCGGTTTGAGATGGGGGAGAGGGTGGGGATGGGGATGGGGGTTGTTGGTCTGGAGAAGGAGGAGATGGGGGTTGTTGGTCTGGAGAAGGAGGAGAAGGGGGTTGTTGTTCTGGAGAAGGAGGAGAAGGGGGTTGTTGTTCTGGTGATTGAGGAGGGGCTGATTTGTTCACAACCTCCTGGAGATTTTTCAACAACTCATTGGCCCTCTCATTCTTCCGGATTTCATCCTCGTACATGGCCTCCAGATCTTTAATCTGGGACTTGAGATGCCTCGCCAGGGCAAACGATTCATCCTCTTCACCTTCTTTCTCCTCTTGAAGTTCAAATTCTTCCTTCTCTTCCTCGTCATCCCCATGTTCCACTATCCCCCGGAATTCAACCGAATCATCACTTTCCTCTTCTTCCTCCTTCTTACCTTTACGGGATTTTTTACCCGGGGGAAGGGGGCCATCACAACATTTCCGGATCCAATCCACAATCAACTTACCCAAATTACCAGGAGAATCCTCCACCCTACCCATGAGTGCATTGGAGAGAACATCCGGGGCAGAGTTTGATTCCTCCTCATATTTCTGAAGTGCATTCCATACCGAGTTTAATCGGGTCCGGTGAAGGTTATTCTCCCCTCCTCCCCCATCATCATCTTCATCAAACTTGGGGGGCACCGCATCCTGACGGGATTTGGGGATCAGGCACCGCGAAAGTTTCACATCCCAACGGAATAACCCCTTCCCGTTCAAGTTACAGTTCGCCTCCCGATCCCACCCCTTCATCAATCCACCGGGTGCATGGAAAGATTCTTCGGCCACCTTTTTCCATGCATCCATATCAATTTGATCTCCGCCCAGAACCAACTCGGCCAGTACCCTGGGTAGGGGTATATCCTCCAACCAACTCGAGGCAGACTCTCTGTTGTTGGTCTGGGATTTGGCCCCCAACTTCAGTTCATTCCCATCCACAGTCACAATGGGCGGGATGCGGGCGTTTGCAATAACGCGAAATTTTCGACTTCGACCACAGTCTGTCATGTTTTTTAGAATACATTTTTTTTTCCCCGAAAGAACAAAGTTATACGCGATGGAACAAGAAAAAATGTTAAAGTCGGTTGTTCGCATCCACGCCTACGGCAGACCTGTGGATTGTGCAAAACCCTTCCTAACATCGGATCGTTTCAAGGGCGTTGGAACCGGATTCTTCATAACCACCAATGATTCCACCACCGATAAACTCTACATCCTAACCTGTTCCCATGTTATTGAGGGGGCGGATACCCTGACAATTATGTTACCACTTCTGGGGTTATCCGAACACCCCGCCTCCGTGTTGGCCATGTTACCCTCCTACGACCTTGCGGTTGTGGTGGTGACGGGGGAGGTTGCCTCCTCCCTAAAACCCAAAACATCCCCACTTGAACTGGGGGCATCAGACAATCTCAAACTGGGCCAAAAGTTGGTTGCTGTGGGGTATCCCCTGGGGCAAACCGCCATCAAGGTTAGTGATGGGGTCTATTCCGGGTTCCAGAACAAATTACAGCACACGGTCAGTATAAGTCCGGGTAACAGTGGGGGGCCCCTCATCAATGAGTCCAATCAGGTTGTGGGCGTCAACAGTAGTGGCATCATTTCCCCCGAGGCATCCAACATTGGGTTTGCGGTGCCCATTGAAATGTACCGAATTATGTCCCGCCGGGTGTTTGAAAACTCGCCCGGCCCCCCCTCCCCCCAAAGGGTGATTCGCCAACCCACGTTTGGGTTCAATTTCTCCCCAATCACCATGTCACATGCCAAATTGATTGGTTCATGTGTGGATGACGGGGGGGTCCAAATTATTTCGGTTGTGCCCGGGACCGACATGGCAACCCATCTATCCCCGGGTGACATCCTGGTGGAGTTTGACGGGAAACCCATTGACACCATTGGAGAGGTGCAGGTTCCTTGGAATTATCAAAAGGTTAAACTCCAGGACCTGCTCTCTAGATCGGTGGAGGATCGGGGATATGAAATCAAATATTGGGACTCCTCTGTGAAATCGTGCACCACCGCCAACGTAAAACCCAACATGACGCCTTCAAACGGACTCAAGGTTTTCTACCCTCCCCATGACCAGGTACCCTACCTGACCGCCCTTGGGTTGGTGATCATGCCCCTCATGGGAAATCATTCCCAGTGCCCTCCCCTCATTCAAACCTATGTCCACAAGTCAACCGAGGAATTATCGACTCCGTGTCTGATTATTTCCCACATCTTCAACGGAACACTGGCCCAGATGGAGGGGCCTCTCAATGTGGGGGATGAACTTGAGATGGTGAATGAGGTCAAGGTGAACACAATTGATGACGTGAAGGGGGCCCTCCCCAAATTTTCCGAGGTTAATGGTCACAAGGCAATCACCCTGAAATCCAGAGATGGTAAAATGTTTGTGGTAAACTGTTTGGATGCGCTCCAATGTGAAGAGTTGGCAAAGTCAGAATCGCTTTATTCCCCAGATTTAAACCTACTAAATGCACTAAGTATTACTCGAACCAAAAAGTAAAATAAAACTACTTCCTACCACGGGGTCGACCTCGACGAGTTTTCTTCACTGGTTCATTTTCCTCCACCTTAATGGGGATCTCGCAAAACTCTCCATTGTCCACATCAATTGGTTCGGGGAGGGGTTGAGGGGGAACCACAACTTCTTCAACCACATCCGCGAGGGGTAAATCAACTTCTTGTTGAGGTGGTTTGGGGAGCCCGGTGTCACCCGGTGGAAGGTCCAGAATCTCTTCTCTCTCGGAATTCATGGGGGGAGGGGTGGGAAGTTCGCGATATTCAAGTTTTGGGATACGGGTTTCCACGTCTGGAAGGGGGACCTTCATTTCCTCCGCCAGATATTCGACCGGAACGGGGGCCATCTGAGGAGGAGGGGGGGTGGCCGGAGGCGTTGATGGAACATTGATGACATTGTCAATTCCCTGGGCCAGCCCGGATAACATGGTTTGGGTACTGGTTTGCATGGTTTGAATCTTGGAGGAAAGTATGTCCACCAACTCCTCATCGGCCTTCTTCACAATGTGTTCTTCCAGGTAACTGACCCTCCTCTGGACCGCCACCAGTCGGGTCACCATGTACACAATGGCACACCCAAAAATAATACCCATGAGTGAACTGGTTACAACGCTCATCCTCTGGGTGTTGCAAGATATTTTTGTCATTTTATTCAGGGAACAGTTTTCTATTTTCAAAACCTTGACCGCGGATGAAAATTCGCAATTCTCAAAATGTATACACCTATAAAATAAGATGGTTACCATGGGGGTAATTGGTACCGTGTCCGAACTCCAACACGTGTTGGCCCAAAACCCCAACAGCGTTGTCTGTGTCAAGTTCTCCGCCAGCTGGTGCGGCCCCTGTAAGAAGATCCAACCCTTCCTCGAAAACCTGGCGGGTCAACATTCGGACATAAAGGTGTATGTGACCGATGTTGACAAATCTCCCGACCTGGTTTCCCACTTTAAGATTATTTCCATGCCCACATTCATGTTTTTCAGGAACAACAAAATTGTGTACGTGTTAAAGGGGGCGGATGAACAGGTTCTACAAACAGTGTTCAATGTTATTTCGGGAATGAATAATTCGTTTGACTAATTTGATCTATTTGTGAGTCGGAATAAACATTTCCACGATTTTATTTGCAAGTCCCCTTTGAACATTTTTTGGCCTTTGCAAGTCCATATTTCTGGGCCACCCCCACAGCCTCCGAAGAGTTCAAACACCGGGACTTGTTGTATGTGGCGGAGAGAACCATGGAGGTTGCCACAAATTCCCCATTCTCACACGGACATGTCACAATCCCCATTAGTTCCAACATGGCCGGATCCGCCCCACTAACCCCCAAGACCGGAATAAAATTCTCCCACCACTTCCGGTACATTTGAGATTTTTCGCCCGAAAAATTTATTCCAAACAGGGCAATAAGATCCCACACGTCCTGGGGGCACCACTGTTTGGGCCTAATTGTAAATCTTTTTTGGACCCTGGAATACTCCGGATCCTTCACCCCTAATTTGGCATTCACTTTGGAATGGAGGTCATACATCCACCTGGAAAGTTCCCCGTTGTCAATTACCGAATCCAGTGGGGGGAGTTCGGTAATAAACACTCCATAACTGTTTCGACAGTAAATACAGGGGAGAACATCCTTCAGGGATTCCAAAAAACTAATCACCGAATGTTTATGATGTTTTATAACATCTGGCGGGGAAAAACTCAAGGTGTGTAAAACCTTCCACATGGGCGGACCCCATATAAACGTATCCATTAAGGTTTGTTGTAGACCTATAAATTTAAGGCGTTCAATTCCCCAAATGTAAAATGGCGAATAATTCTATAAAATGAAGAAGGTAGTAGTTAACATTTCTTTAAATGATGAAAAAACAGAAACTATAGATCCTGGAACTATCGAACTGGGATGAAAACCAGGATTGGGTTGTATCAGGATCCACATCTACATATGGATTTTATCTACAGATAGATGGGCGTATATGCGTTTAAAATTGATCCCAGAATAAACTGATTTAAATAAATGGCCAACGAGGTATTAATTGACATGCGGCAATGTGCAGGTCGCATGATTGAACTGTTTACCACGGCCCAAACATCCATATACTACAGTTCGTTTGTGTGTCAAATGCACGTGGAGTTGCCCGGGTTTCCCCACATAACCATGCGCAAACTAACATCGGACGCGGTGAAACGCGGTGTTTCCGTGAAAATGCTGTTCAACCCCTCAACCCAGTATGGGAATGAAGATCTGGATAATTTGGATGTGGATCCGGGGGTCGAGGTTAAATCCATCACGGGGGATGGGGAAATTCCGGCCCCGTTGAGTTCCGTGTTTGGAACGAGTTATACAAATCACCACCAAAAATTCCTACTGGTTGACGGAAAATACCTGATGGTGGGAGGGGTGGGGGTTCACCCTTGTCGATCGGGGTGGTTGGAGTTGAACACCGAATCACCCCCCTACTATTGGCACGAGGTTGGGGTGGTAACAAGGTGCACCCCGGAAATGTCTACCTGGGTTGAAAGGTTATGGGAAAGCCAGTTCATCCCTCCTCCCCTTCCCTTGGTGGCCGCATCCAGTGAACATCTGGCTACCCTGGATCTGATCGAGAAGGCCAAATCATGCATTCACATGGAGGCCCAACTGTGTATCTCCACGGACTCAACCTCCAACAAAATCCTGTCAACTGTGGTGGACAGACTTGTAAAGGCCCAAAACACAAAGGGCGATCGATTTTGTTTCATCATGTTGGTGAACACCCACCAACCCGATGAACATGTGGTTGTGAGTTCGGCCACCACCATCAGCCTTCATTGGTCACGTCGAATGATGATGGAGTGTGCCACCAAGAGAGGGTTGTCCCCATTGTTCCTGAGGGAACGCGTTTTCATGGGCACCCTGGAACACAACGGCACCCACATTAAGGTTCACTCAAACCTAATAATCCAAGATGGACACACCATGATTCGAACATCTTCGAATTTGACCGACCGGAGTTTGAGTCAATATCCATGTGATAATGAGTTGGGGGTCGTTATCAGCGGAGATTCCGTGGCCCAAGCCCAACAGGCCTTGTGGAAACGGTATTTAATGTTGGAACCCCAAAGTCCCCACATGATGCCCATAGAGGTGTTGAAACGAATGAGGGATGAAATGGGGGTGATCAAATGTCTCAAGTTCAACTCAACACATGACACCACATTCCTACCCAACTCAATTGTAAACTTTTTCATGAAGGGGGTCCACAAACTTCCATTCTTTGGGGGGGTGAAACCAATCACATGGGAAACAAAATAAAGTTTATTTTAGGAGATCTTTTCCAAAAACAGTGGCAAGTCTGGGTCCATGCAGGACCCAGATGTTGAGTTAACACAGAGCGCGGCAAAGTCAATCTCATCAATCTCCACACAAGCCTGGAAGTCCGGGCTGTTGGGGGGTATAACAGCAAGAGGGAAATATGTAGAGGTTCCGGGGGCTATCTCTAGAGGTCCCCCGCCCGTGATTAGGTACCTATACCGGGCCAATTCTTCAGGCCCATAAGATTCGTAATCATCGGAATATGGTCGAAGTGTCGAGAATGTCGAAATTACACGGTCACCAGTGACCTCATCAATGGAATCCCTGTAATAAATTATCAGAACTGGTGTCGAACCAAATGCAATTGAAGTACTCCTGTATTCGTCCGAACCAGTCGGGTTGGTGGTTTGGTAATAAATCTCAAACTCATCATCATCCATGACCTTGATGTCGCGGTTCACCCCTCCCACCAACCTCCATTTGCCCTCGAGAGGGTTCTCTTTGCATTCTTCGGATACACAAACCGTATTGGCCGGGCATCTATCCCCTTGTTGGGGCGGGGGGGCAACCCCACCTCCATTGCCATCAACCGGTTTATCCTTCTTGGTCAATACAACCCCCAGAGTGATGGCCACTGTAACCACAACCGATATGGAGACAGACGCAATTATAATTTTATCTCGGGTTTTCATATTTTTATTTTGGTAACAAATTATTCGCACAATAAGCATGTTTTTGTCTGGAAGCATTTCCTACACCCCAAATGTCCACATTCAAGAACTTCCGCATATAAATCTCCATTTGAATCCCTAATATCTCCTTCGCATGAGGGACATTCCAGTGGTGGATCCATGGGACATGGATGCCGGGCGCACGAACCACATACTTGTGACGAGGGATTGCATCGGTCCCAACAGAATGAACACAATACAACCTGTCCCAACGGTGTAATGTACGGCATGGAAATTAGTTTGTGAATACTCGCCAACCACAGAAATGAGTTCCCCGAATGTTCTCGATTATTCGGGGAATGTTACGTAACGGTGTTGGGCCATAAAGTACCTCAGTATATTTTTGAAGATAAATGAAGACGGGTCCTTCCTGCCCCCACGGGAAACGCAAAAGTAGGTGTCCCAAATGTAGGGGGGGATCTGTGTGTGTTCACGGAAAATTAAAAACCCTGTGTTCCGACTGTGGCGGAGGATCCATATGCCACCATGGGAAAGTCAGGTCCATTTGTATCCACTGCGGGGGATCCATATGTCACCATGGGATGCGGAGAACCTACTGTGTAGAATGTGGAGGGAAGTCTGTCTGCAAACACGGGAAACGAAAAACGTTTTGTGTTGAATGTGGAGGAGGATCCGTTTGCGCGCATGGAAAACGCCGAAGTCGATGTGCCCTTTGTGGAGGGGGATCCGTGTGTGTCCACGGAAAACAAAAGTCCATATGCCCCAAGTGTAGTCTAAAATGTATACATCTCACCCCCCTTAAAAAGTGTCCAGAGTGTAGCAATTTATTCACATGTGTTCACCAACGCATCATGTTTTATTGCAAAGATTGCAAATCTGAATCAACAGAATTAACATGCGATCATGTGATCCCCGATCACAACTGTCATATTTGTTGGTTTATTAATACAATCGGTAATGAGTAAAATGTAATTATTTTTTGAACTCTTCTGGAAACTCTTCCAGAATAAAACAAAGTTTGGCCGCCGTGAAATTAAGTTCAAAATTATTACACGCTCCGATGGATTTCAACCGTTGATCCAACCCTGTCGAGTGAGCACCTAAAAGATTTCGAATCAGGTTTGAAATTAATATTTTACATCGGGCCTTGTTGGGAGGCGTGTTGGATATCTCGTCATATATCCGTTTCTCCCCATCATTCAGAGTTTTAACCAGGTCGTCCTTTTGACTCATCATTGTACGTAAATATAATTATGATGATTTTTAAGCCGGGGTAATTTTTTTCCTGCACATGGGACAGTTTGCCCTGACTCGACTCCACTCGGTCAAACATTCAATGTGAAATGCATGTTCACAGCCCAACACAGTGAACTCTGAATTTTCAAACCCTTCGCAGCATATGGAACAAATTTCGGATTTCCACTGTCTGGTGAATACTGCACTTGTAAACCTAAGTTTGTGTTTCCCGGAGTCCAAGTAGGAAGGTATGTAAACTCCCATAAAGTATCTATCTTCCTCTTCCCGTTCGGTTAGGAACATGGAAGGAACTGGGGGAAACCGGCGGGATGCGGATGTCATGGCCAAATTGAAAGTGTGCCTACATGTGTAACACATTCCCGGCGAATCAGCTGTTTGGATTCTGTGCTCTGAACAAATCACTTTGTCACAGTTTGAGCATTGGTTATGGGTTGTGGGTGGGACATCTTCCCTGCCCACACACCCAAAACAGACGGTCGTGTATGTAACATACACCGTGCATGGGCATCTGGAACAGGTTATCATGGAAATTGAAAAATGGTAATGGAATAAACTTTATTGTCTACATAACGGACACGTTTCAGACCGTTTCAACCAGTTGACCAAACATTTTTCGTGAAACAAATGAGGTTCGGATTGACAGAACCGGACAATTTGATTACGATCCTCTCCAAACGTATTCAAACAAATTGAACACGTTTCGTGTTCGTATTTGGGTAAATACTTAATGAACTCTAGTTGTTTCTCGATTTTTTCTCCTGGAAAATCCATGTACATTTCGGTACACGCCGGATCCTCGGGTTCTTCGTCAACATTCATGTCGAAATAATCTTCATCGGCCTCCATATCCCAATTGATTTCTTCGTAATAGTTGGGTTCGGGTTCTTCATTGTAATAGTAGAAACATCTATTACACTCATTATTTTCAATAGCCGCACTTGAAACCATATGCAAATAAATTTCGTTCCGACACCTAACACATGTGACTTTATTCATCTCAAATTCCTGGGAAGAAAACCCGTGGTTTGAAATAAAATTCATATGGAATAAAATGAACTCTTTTTTACACATTACTTTTTTCTACTTCGTTTACGGGGCGGAATTGGTTGACCATCTATAATCCCCAAATGAATCTCCTTGGGGTCCGGCAACCTCCTCAAACACTGGGCCTTGACGGCCACCCTTTTGGCGGGATTCAGCCTCTCCACCTCTCCAAAGGTCATACCCGGGAAGTCCGGATCCATGTATTGTTTCCAGGGCTGATCCGCAAATGACTCCTCGTCCCCCAGAAAAATCTCCGTGGTGGTGCCATCGGAGGTGGGAACAGACATGAACCTGTAATCCTTGTCCCCAAACATGGCCGCGTTTAACCAGCGGTTCAACCTCCACGGAACCCCCCTGAATGTTTTGCACGCCCTTTTTCCGGGAGGGGTTTTGGGGGAAAAACATCTTTGGTAGATGCCCTCCTGGGAAACCTCGAAATAAATGGTACTGCTGGTGTGGGCCCTACAAACATTCTGACAGTACAGACTCCCGGGGCCCTCCACCTTGCAGATGTAGACCCCCCGGTTCCGCATCAAAAACACGCTCTTCAACTTCACATCGACCCAGTGGACATCAAACTTGAAGTTGTTGATGCAGTTTTGGAGGTGTTCAATGACGGGGCAGGAAGGATCCACCTTCTCCGAGTTCGCGGGACCCATACCATCGGGGGTTTGGCGTTGTTTGGAATGGGCCGCCTTCCGGGCCTTGCACACGGTTGAGTCGGTAATGGCATCTGGGGGAACCACAAACCCGGGGGATTTGGCTTTATGGGAGGTTCGTGTGGAGGTGAATCGGATACAGGTGTACAGGTCATCTCTCCAATATCGGACCCTCCCCCCGTTCTCGGTTCCATCCGGGTTCAGAGAGGTTTGGAGCGTGTAGGCCCGGTTCTCCACCACAATGCCGCGCATGCACCCACTCTGGGAACATGACAGTTTTCGCCCCTTGCACTTTTTGCACTTGACCGCCTTGTCACTCCCATACATCCTCAAACCGTTACTCTTCAGCACGGTCTCGTCCACCACATCTTCGTAGGGGTTCCCTCCCTCGGGGCGGGGGGGGCCAGACTGTTTCAAATGGGCCACCACATTCAATCTCAGTTGGAGAGCAGTGGCCTGGTCCACAAACAACCATGGCCAAATTAAATGACACCCGGACTTGATGGAGGTGGGGTTGCCCTCTTCGTCCTTGACCCACTTGGGAGGGGCACACAGGATGGCGGTGGACCAGACCTCCGAGTTGGCATCCACAGAGGGGTAGAACCTGCGAAATACCTGGTTCATGTGAGATGCCAGATCCTTCAGGTCATCCAGGGTAACTGCCGTGGGTTGGGTAAAGTCCAGGTCAAAGTGCATCTTAAAGATGGGGGTGCGGCGTTCCGTGAAGAATAAACTGTGGGCGCCCCTCATGAGTTCCTGGGTGTACATCTGCAACCAGGACTCGTGAAGTTCGTCGGGGATCAGCAACCGCCCGTACTCACCCCCAAACAAAGACATGTGGGTTTCTTTTTGGCGGCTGTCAAAGGGTAACTTGCAACCATGTTTGTCAATCCATTCTTTGAGGACTTTCATACTGGACTGCATATCACCGGGATCGGTCACAACCATTGGATCGCTCGACATGTTGTGTTTAGAGTGAAAATTAAAAAAATGACAGTTCGTTTTATTTCACAAGTTTCTCGCCCACCGTCTTAACTGCTAATTGGATGCCTGGAAATTTCCAGCGCATATCCGTTGAACTACAAACTGTATCCAAATGCGGAACATTCACATCTCCGATACTTTCAAGGGGAGAAGGGGAGGTTCTCTGTGACTTTCCAACCACAAACACCACGTCTCCAGCCATTTTCTCACCATTTTCCCACGCAACCCCTCTCAACCCATCTTTGTGGTCATAACTACGTTTACCCTTGTTCTTCTTACGCATGTCTTGTTCGTACGCAAACGGAAACTTACCGCAGTCACCATACATGCACACAACCCGGAACCCGGTTCGACTCATCTCCTCGCACTTGACCTCTTCCTCAATCAGGGGCCGGGCAGGTTTGTATTCCACAAT
>Ga0233444_10005285_pt1 | contig 11990 bp, 14 predicted proteins | sample SI_124_October20_6_FD_182792 | JGI IMG/M metagenome (GOLD analysis project Ga0233444, IMG submission 182792) | Seawater microbial communities from Saanich Inlet, British Columbia, Canada - SI_124_October2016_10_MG | ecosystem: Environmental > Aquatic > Marine > Inlet | place: Canada: British...
TTGTGAATCCCCCGCCTTTTAAGTCCTTTGTGTCTACCAATTTCACCACGAGGGCACTGTGTTATTTTTATTGTTATTGTTAATATATTAATACATTAGAGTTTTAAAGAAATAAAAAAATAATTATTTAATTTTATATATTATAAAGAGAAGATGACAATGAAATTTAAAATAATATATGCAATTTTAACAGTGCTTTTTATAATTGTTTCTGTGACTCTATATAAAACTGATAAGAAATACTCTGCTGTAAAAAAAGATTTAAAATTAAAAGAAATAATTATTTCTGACCAATTAGCCTACATAAATAATAATAATATTAATCATGAAATTTTAACAAAAAATAAGTTAGAAGATATAGTTTTTTTCAAAAATAAGGAACTTAATAAAAATATTTTCAATAGCAAAAGGAATATCAAGATATATAAAAATAATAATCAAATCGTTAGAGGTATAAATAATTTTTACCCAGGATCTGCCTTTTTAGGAATTTATAATGATAATTTATACATAATTTCAGCTACAGGAATGATCGGCTTCCAAAAAATTAATACAAATCATAACATTACTTTTAAGCAAATTAAAAATAATATAAATGATTTTATAGGACAATCAAAATTAAATAAAGGTAATTGGTTTTCTGTAAAAGATCTTCTAGTTTTTGATGGTAAAATTTTTGTTTCATTCACAAATGAGATCGAAATAGATTGTTGGAATACTTCAATAATATTTGCTGACTTGAATTTTACTAATTTACAATTTGAATACCTTTTTAAGTCAAAAGATTGTGTTAATAGTAAAAATAATATTGATAATGAATTTAATGCACATCAGTCTGGAGGTAGAATTATTGGATTCAATGATAATATAATTTTTTCTACTGGGGATTTTAGATTGAGAAATCACGCACAACAAAAAAAAACTTCTTTAGGTAAAATAATCAGAATGAATTTTAAAAATCTAGACAAGAATAAATATGAAATTTTATCATTAGGACATAGAAACCCACAGGGTTTATTGTTTGATGAAAAAAATAATTATATAATCTCAACAGAACATGGTCCCAATGGCGGTGATGAAATTAATTTGAATTCTGATCCATTTAAAAAACAAAAGAACTTTGGCTGGCCTGTTTCTTCGTATGGAGAGCACTACGGTGGTGGAAAAAATTCGGAAAAGAACCAAAAAAAATATATTAAATATCCACTTAATAAATCTCATAAACAATTTGGTTTTGAAGAACCTATAAAATATTTTGTTCCGTCAATTGGAATATCTGAAATAATTAATATAGGCGAAGAAAAATATTTGGTTTCTTCATTAAAAGATAAGGCAATTTATTCTTTTGAAATAGATAATAAAAAAATGACTAATTTAAAAAGAATTGAGATTGGAGAGAGAATTAGAGATTTTATTTTTGATAAAAAAAGAAAAAAGGCTTATTTATTTTTGGAAGATACAGCAAGTATAGGTGTAATTAATTTTGAATAAAGTAAACAAAATCTCAAATATACTAATTTACAATTCAGGTGGAGGGTTGGGAGACTCTATACAACTTATTCCTCTAATACTAAGTCTCCAAAATCATTATAAAAAATCTAAATTTTTTTATCTAGGCGCACATGAAAATCATTTTAACAATAAACTTAAGGAATATAATATTTCTATTGAAACTCTAGATCTAAATTTAAGTTATTTTGGTTTTAGATGGTGGCATTTGTTTTTTGTCAAAAAAAATTTTAATAAAAAGGACATAGATAAATTTGATTTAATTATTGATCTTCAGTCAAAATTTAGAAATTCTTTAATATTAAAAAAAATTCCTCATGTTCATTTTTATTCAACTACGTTTAATAATATTTTTTCAACAAAAAAAATTAAATTAAATAATACAAACCATTTTAATAATTTAAAATTTTTTTTAGAAGAAAATATTAAATCTATAAATTTTGACACCAAGAATCTATCTAATGATTTGATCATTGAAGCAAAAAAATTATTGCCAAAAACAAATTATATTGGTTTTTCTATAACTCAAGGAAATGAATATAGAAAAAAAAGTTGGTCTATATATAAATTTATCTCACTTGCTAATAAAGTATTAATAAAAAATAAAATACCAGTTTTTTTTATTGAAAAAAACCAAGAACACATTATTGAAAAGATTAAAAATCAAGTTCCATCTGCTATATTTCCAGAAATGAATACTGAATTATCCTGTCCTGCTTTAGTAACTGCTCTATCAAAACGATTAGAAAAAGCCGTTTCTATTGACAATGGAGTAATGCACATGATGGGGTTAACCAATATACCTTTGATAGTATTATTTGGTCCAACTAATTCCAAAAAATTTGCTCCAAAAAATAATTTTACAAAAGTCTTGGATAGTAAAAAAATTCACAATACAACAGACATTGACTCGATAAGCGTTGATGAAGTTTACAATCTAATTTAGACTTTTAAAATTTTAATTTTCTTTTCTTTAACTAATTTTAATAAATCTTTATTTACTATTTTTAGTTTTGACATTGAACTTGATCTTGTAACAATAGACACACCTATTTTTCCTAACCTAAAAAAAGGATAACTTCCAATATCCACAAATTTTTTATATCTTTTTTGAATCTGAGATAATTTCTTTGAAATATTACTTTCTACTGTATAGAGATTTATAGTTTTACTGTGAATTTTCAAGCCTCTAACTAAATACCTTCTGCAATTTTCAATCATTGAGTTTAAAATTAATGGTACCCCGGGCAATGATAAAACATTTTTAATTATAAATCCTGGTGCCGCACTCGAAGGATTATAAATTAATCTTGCACCTCTGGGCATTTTTGCCATTTTTTTTCTTCCTTCATTAAATTTTTTCTTTCCATAATATATTTCTAAAATTTCATAAGCTTCTTTGTGAAATTCATATTTTTTCTTAAAAGCTTTTGAAATAGATTGAGCTGTAATATCATCATGTGTGGGTCCAATACCTCCCGTAGTAAATACATAATTAAATTTTTTTGATAATAATAAGATATTATTAACAATAGCTGTTTCAACGTCAGGTATTATTCTGACCTCTTTAACTGATATTCCGCAATTAGAGTTTAGCCAATTCGAAATAAAAGCTACATTTTTATCTTGAGTCCTTCCTGATAAAATTTCATTACCAATTATAAGAATAGCAGCATTTACTTTTTTGTTTTTTTTCTTCATAGAAGTAATAAATACATGAATTTTTATAATAAATTAATATCAGGTCAGTTTATAAAAAGATATAAGCGTTTTTTTGTTGACGTAAAAATTAATGGAAAAATAGTAACAGCACACTGTCCTAATACAGGCTCTATGTTTGGTTTATTAAAAAAAGGGAATAAAGTTTGGTTAACCCAAGCTGACAATCCAAATAGAAAACTTAAATACACACTTCAAATAATCGAAGACAAAAAATCAAAGGTTGGAGTAAATACTCATTTAGCAAATAAAATAGTTTTTCATGCACTTGAAAATAACCTAATCAAAGAATTTAAAAAAAAGATTAAAATAAAACCAGAAACGAAATTTGGCTCAAAAACAAGATTTGATTTTTTAATTACAAAGAATAATTTTAAAGCCTTTATTGAAGTTAAAAATGTGACTTTATCTCGAATTAATACAGTCGCTGAATTTCCAGATGCCATCACTTCTAGAGGACTCAAACATATTAATGAACTAATAAAAGCTAGTAATATGGGTTACAAAATTTTTATTCTCTATTTAATACAAAGAAATGATTGCAAATCTTTTAAAATTGCAGAAGACATTGATGTTGAATATTCAAATTCATTGACGAAAGCTGTTAAAAAAAACCTAAATGTACTTTGCTATGATTGTAAATTTTCGTCAAAAGGAATAAAACTAAATAAAAAAGTAAAATTCAAAATTTAATGAACAAAGATTATGAAGAAGCATTTTTAAAAAGTAGAGTAGCTGGTTCTATAGCTGCAGGAGCATTAGATGAAGTTGCAAAAATAGTTAAACCAGGAATATCTACTAATGAGATAGACAACGTTTGTTATAAATTTATAAATGACCATGGTGCCTACTCTGCCCCTTTATTTTATAGAGGTTTTCCTAAGTCTTGTTGTACTTCAGCTAATCATGTTGTTTGTCATGGCATTCCTTCTGACAAAATTTTAAAAGAAGGTGACATAATTAATGTTGATGTAACCGCACATAAAGATGGATGGCATGGTGATACTAGCCGCATGTTTCAGATTGGAGAAATTTCTATTAAAGCAAAAAAATTAATTAATACAACGTATGAATCTATGATGATGGCAATTAATATTGTCAAAGAAGGAATTCAATTGGGTGATATTGGTTCTACAATTCAAAATCACGTTGAGGCGAAAGGATTTTCCGTTGTTCAGGATTTCTGTGGTCATGGTATTGGTAAAACTTTTCATAAAGAACCAAATATTCTTCATTATGGTAAAAAAGGAACTGGGGAAAAAATAAAAGCCGGAATGATTTTTACGATTGAACCAATGATAAATCTTGGAAATTATGAAACAAAAACTTTAAAAGATGGTTGGACAGCTGTAACAAAAGATAAGTCTCTGTCTGCACAATTTGAACATACAATTGGTGTAACTAAAGACAGTTTTGAAATTTTTACTCAACCAAGTGAAGTTAATTTAATATAATGATAGAAAGATATTCAAGAAAAGAAATTAGAGATATATGGGAAGATTATAATAAATATTCCATTTGGCTTGATATTGAATTAGCTGCAGCTGAGGCCATGGAAAAATTAAGAATTATTCCAAGAGGTGTCGTTAAAAAGGTAAAATCAAAAGCAAAAATAAATGTAAAAAGAATTTTACAAATAGAAAATAAAGTTAAGCATGATGTCATAGCTTTTTTAACTTCGATTACAGAAAAAGCTGGTAAAGAAGCAAGATATCTACATAAAGGAATGACGTCTTCAGATGTTTTAGATACTTGTTTCAATCTTCAGTTAAAACAATCTGGTGATATACTTTTAAAAGATATTGATCAGTTATTGAAATTTATAAAAAAGCAAGCAGTTAAACATAAGTACACTTTATGTATTGGAAGAAGTCACGGTATTCATGCTGAGCCAATTACTTTTGGCTTAAAGATGCTAACTTTCTACCAAGAATTTTTAAGAAATAAAAAACGTTTAGAAATCTCCATCAAAGAAATTTCAACTTGTGCAATTTCAGGTGCAGTGGGAACTTTTGCAAATATTGATCCAAGGATTGAAAACTATGTTGCCAAAAAATTAAAACTTAGTGTTGAGCCTATATCTACTCAAGTAATCCCAAGAGATAGGCATGCTCAATTTTTTGCTACTTTAGGAATAATAGCTAGTTCAATAGAAAGATTTGCTGTTGAAATTAGACATCTTCAAAGAACTGAAGTTTTAGAAGTTGAAGAATTTTTTGGAAAAAAACAAAAAGGATCATCTGCAATGCCACATAAAAAAAATCCAATTTTGAGTGAAAATTTAACAGGACTCGCAAGACTAATAAGGTCAAGTGTAATTCCAGCGTTAGAAAATGTTGCGTTATGGCATGAAAGAGATATTTCACACTCTGCTGTTGAGAGAAACATAGGACCAGATGCAACTATAGCATTAGATTTTGCTCTTTGTAGATTAAGTAATGTTGTAAAAAATCTAAATGTATACCCAAAAAATATGAAAAAAAATTTAGATATAACAAATGGATTATTTTTTTCTCAACGAGTTTTACTTGAATTAACAACAGTAGGATTCACTAGGGAGGATTCATATAAAATAGTGCAGAAAAATGCGATGGAGGCTTGGAAAAATAATTCATCATTTTTCGATAAAATTGTCTCAGATAAAAAGATAACAAACAAAATACCTGTTAATAAATTGAAAAAACTATTTGATTTTAGTTACCATACAAAAAAAATTAATATAATTTTCAAAAGAAGTCTTAAAAAATAATCAAATGAATAAAGGCGACAAATTATACGAAGGTAAAGCTAAAATTATCTATGAAACAAAAGATAAAAATTTAGTTATTCAGCATTTTAAAGATGATGCCACAGCCTTTAATAATTTAAAAAAATCAAGCGTGGAAGGAAAAGGTGTTCTAAATAATAGAATTTCAGAATATATTTTAACAAATTTATCGCAATGTGGGATTAAAACTCATCTAGTCAAAAGATTAAATATGAGAGAACAATTAATTAAAAAAGCAGAAATTTTTCCTATAGAGTTTGTTGTAAGAAATATCGCTACCGGTTCATTAACAAAAAGACTGGGTATACCAGAAGGAACGGTTCTTGAAAAACCTTTATTAGAGTACTGCTTTAAAAAAGATGAACTTAATGATCCTGTTATTTCAAAAGAACATATTTATACATTTGGTTGGGCGACAGAAAATGAAATAAAAACCATTGATAAAATGACTTTAAGAATAAATGATTTATTGGTTGGTTTATTTAGGGGTATTGGAATTAAGCTTGTAGATTTTAAAATTGAATATGGGAAAGCATGGAACAAAGATACTGATCAAAAAGAAATTGTTTTAGCTGATGAAATAAGTCCAGATACATGTCGGTTATGGGACTCTAAGACTGAAAAAAAATTAGATAAAGATAGATTTAGAAAAGATTTAGGTAATATCATACAAGGATATCAAGAAGTTGCTAGAAGATTAGGAATTTTGTCTGAAGAAACAAACATTAGTGAAGTTAATTTTGGTAAAACAGCATCAATAAAATTTAAAAAAAAATAAATTGAAATTTTCTATAACAGTCACTTTAAAAAACGATGTATTGGATCCCCAGGGAAAAGTGGTGCAAAATACTTTAATGAATATAGGATTAAATTTAAAAAATATCCGTCAAGGTAAATACTTTGAAATTGAAGTTGATGAGAACGATCAAATTAAAGCAGAAAAAAATATAGATGAGATGTGTAAAAAACTTTTAGTTAATCTAATCATCGAAGACTATAAAATTAATAAATTATAATGAAATCATCTGTTATTGTTTTTCCGGGCTCGAATTGCGATAGAGATATAGCAGTAGCTTTAGAAAAAATGCAATTTAAAAATCAAATGGTATGGCATAAGGAAACTAAACTTCCAAAGTCTGATTTAATAGTTTTGCCGGGTGGTTTTTCTTACGGGGATTATTTAAGATCAGGTGCAATTGCGGGAAAATCATTAATTATAGATGAGGTAATTAAAGCAGCTAATGATGGTTGTTTAATTCTTGGTATTTGTAATGGTTTTCAAATTTTGACTGAAACTGGTTTGTTAAAAGGTACTTTGCTAAGAAATAAAAACTTAAAATTCATCAATCAAGATGTTCAAGTAAAAGTTATCAATAATGAGACAAAATTTTCTAATAAATATAAAAAAGATGAGGTTTTAAAAATTAATATAGCTCATAATGAGGGAAATTTTTTTACTAATAATGATCATTTACAAGAGTTAAAAGATAATAAGTTAATAGCTTTTAAATACTGCGATGAAGAAGGAAATGTAAATCAACAATCAAATCCAAATGGTTCATTAGAAAATATTGCTGGAATTTATAATTCAAAAAAAAATATTTTAGGAATGATGCCTCATCCAGAAAGAATGATTGATAAATTAATCTCTAATACAGACGGTATAAATTTATTCTCTAGTTTATTTAATTAATATAGATGAAAATTTCAGATCAAATAATTGAAAAACATGGTTTAAAAAATAATGAGTTTGAAAATATTAAAAAATTACTTAATAGAGAACCAAATTTATTAGAGCTTGGAATTTTTTCTGCCATGTGGAATGAACACTGCTCGTACAAATCTTCTAGATTACATCTAAAAAAACTACCAACAAAAGGTAAGCAAGTAATCCAAGGTCCAGGTGAAAATGCAGGTGTTATTGATATTGGAGATGATGATGCGGTTGTTTTTAAGATCGAAAGTCACAACCATCCCTCTTACATAGAACCATACCAAGGTGCTGCTACAGGTGTGGGGGGAATATTAAGAGATGTTTTTACTATGGGCGCTAGACCTATTGCGCTTTTAAATTCGATACACTTTGGTTCACCTAGTCACTCTAAAACTAAAAGTTTACTTAACGGTGTAGTTTCGGGTATTGGTGGATATGGAAATTGTATAGGGATACCTACTGTAGCAGGAGAGACAAAATTTGATGAAACTTATAATGAAAATAATTTAGTTAATGCGATGGCTGTTGGTCTTGCTAAGAAAGACAAAATATTTTATTCGAAAGCAAAAGGGATAAATAAATCTGTAGTTTATGTAGGTTCAAAAACAGGACGTGATGGAATACATGGAGCTTCAATGGCCTCAGCAGAGTTTGATGATAATTCCGAAGATAAAAAACCAACGGTTCAGGTTGGAGATCCATTTACAGAAAAACTTTTAATGGAAGCTTGTTTAGAGTTAATGAAGGACAATTCTATCATTTCAATTCAGGATATGGGTGCCGCTGGATTAACTTCCTCAAGTGTAGAAATGGCTTCAAAAGGATCTTTGGGTATAGAACTTGAATTAGACAAAGTACCTTGCCGAGAGGAAAATATGACACCTTATGAAATGATGCTTTCTGAAAGTCAGGAACGAATGTTAATAATTTTAGAAGATGGTAAAGAAGAAGAAGCAAAAAAGATATTTGATAAATGGGATCTCGATTTTGTTGTTATTGGTAAAACTACAAATACTGACAATCTTACTTTAAAATTTAATGGTAGAATTGAAGGTGAAATACCTATTGAAGCACTTGCAGCTAAAGCTCCTATTTATGACAGAAAATGGGTAAGAAAAAAAATTTCAAAAAATAAAATTGAATTAAAAAATTTAAAAAAAATCAAAATTGAAAATGCTTTATTAAAAATTCTATCTTCACCTAATCATTCTAATAAAAGTTGGATTACTAATCAGTATGATCAATCAGTTATGTGTGATACAGCACAAAAATCAGGTTCAGATGCAGCAATAATAAGAATTCATAATAAAGACAAAGCAATTGCCGTATCTGTGGACTCTTCAGCAAATTACTGCAAATCACATCCAAATACTGGTGGAAAACAGATAGTTTGTGAGAATTGGAGAAATTTAATTTCTGTAGGAGCTGAGCCGCTGGCAATAACAAACTGTTTAAATTTTGGTAATCCAGAAAATGAAAACGTTATGGGTGAATTTGTTGAATGTTTAGACGGTATTAAGGAAGCATGCGAATTTTTAAATTATCCTGTTGTTTCAGGAAATGTATCTTTTTACAACGGAACAAATCAAAAAAATATAAGTCCTACTCCAGTGATTGGAGGTGTTGGGATAATAAATAAATTATCTAAACCTATGAATTTAAATTTTAAAAAAGATAAAAATATAATAATTTTAATTGGAAAAACCTTTGGTCATCTAGAACAAAGTTGTTTTTTAAAAGAAAATTATTCTATTGCCGATGGAATGCCGCCTGAAATTAATCTTTTAAACGAAAAAAATAACGGAGAAAATGTTTTAAAATTGATTCAAGATAATTTGGTTTTATCAGCGCATGATATTTCTAGTGGTGGGCTAATCGTTGCATTAAGTGAAATGGCTATTTCTTCAAATTATGGTGTTTGTATTCAAAAACCAAAAAAATTATCTAATCTTTTTCAATATTTTTTTGGTGAAGATCAAGGAAGATATATTCTGGAAATCGACCCAAAAAACATCAAAAAAGTGGAAAAAAGACTTAAAGATAATAATATCTATTATGATAATATTGGATCTACTCAAAAAGATCACTTCGAAATTGAGGGAGAGTTGAAAATTACTGTTAAAGATTTATTTAATATTAATAATGAATGGTATAATAAGTACTAATGCCTTTACCAGTAGATGAAATTAAAAAACTTATTAAGGACTCAATACCAGATGCCTCAATTGAAATTAAAGATTTAATGGGTGATAACAATCATTATGCGGCAATAATAAAGTCTTCAAAATTTAACAATCTAAGTAAAATTGAGCAACACAAATTAGTTTATAAATCTTTAAAGGGCAAAATGGGTAATGAGTTACATGCTTTATCAATAACTACAGAGGGGAAATAATGGAAATAAAAGAAAAAATTAAAAACTTAATTAAAGATAATGAAGTTTGCTTATTTATGAAAGGGACTGCTGATTCACCTCAATGTGGATTTTCGATGGCTGTTACTAATATTTTAAAACACTTAAAAGTAAATTTTAAAAGCATTAACGTATTAGAAGATGAAACTTTACGAAATGGTATTAAAGAATTTAGTGACTGGCCAACTATTCCTCAGCTTTACATTAAAAATGAATTTATTGGCGGATGCGATATTGTAAAAGAATTATTTGAAAATGGTGAATTAAAAAAAAATCTTGAAAATAAAGGCTTAATTAAGTGAGAAGTTATATTTATAAAACTTTGATTGCAATGTTGGCATTAATAATAGTTTTTGAATTCACGATAGGTAAAACATTAAATAAAATTACAAAGCAAACTGATATTTTACTTACTAAAGAAGGAAGGAAACAAATGGTAGAATCTATAAAAGTAGAAATGGAAAAAGCCGTGAAAAAAGATAATTATTTAAAAAAAGATGAAAGAGTTTTAATAAACAATTTTATCTTTAAGATTAAAAAAGAGTTAAAAGATACAGAATAATATTGTTAAATAATATATTCCAAAAGATTCACATCCTGCATAATATTTATATTAAGCATAATTACTTTATAAAAAAAAAATCTTACTCTATGGAAGGTGAAGATTTAGTTCTGCTTAATTTAATTAAAGATAAATTAAATGGGTTTTACGTTGATGCTGGTAGTTATCACCCTATTCATCTGAGCAATACGTATTTATTGCACAGAAAAAACTGGAACGGTATAAATATTGACTTAAGCGAATTTTCAACAGCTTTATTTAACTATATGAGGCCTAATGATTATAACATCACTACTGCAGTTTCTAATGTTGAAAAAGATATTATATTTTACTATCAAAAAAAGTTAAGCCAATTAACAACTATAAAAAAGAATATTTCACGTAATAGAATGCAAGGGAAAATTAAAGAAAATAAAATACGATCTTTAAGATTAGATACAATTATAAATAATAGTAAATTTAAAAATAGAAAAATTGATTTTCTAAACATTGATCTTGAAGGAGCGGATTTTGAAGCCCTTCAATCACTTGATTTAAAGTTATACAAACCCAGTATTATTTGTATAGAAATTGATGAGAAAAATATTTTTACTTCAAAAATATATAAATATTTAATTGAAAAAAACTATGAAAAGGTTTGGTCTAGTAAATCAAATTTAAGTCATATTTTTATTGAAAAAGTTTAAATATTTAAGAATTAGTCACACTTAAGAATTTTCCCAGTAGTAAAGTATTTTTTATGAAATAGGAGTTTAAATTTAGCCTCATAAATTGACTCACAATTATATGGCATACTTTTTTTTAAGTTTCTTACATTTTGAACAGCTAAAAAAGGTCTCTTATAATTAGTATCAATTTTTTGCCAAATATCAAAACAGCTATATTTTGTATTATTTAAAAAAGATTTAATACTATGAATTGGATTAGCTAAAATACAAATATTTTGATTATCAAGTTTAGATAATTGTTTAGAAATTTCTCTTCCACTAATACCTTGATACTCTAATTCAAAATTTTTCGTAAGATCAACAGATCTTGAGGGCAAATTAAACCAAACATACTGATAAGGATTAATTTTAATGTTTTCTAAAATAAATAAACAAATCGTAAGAATTCCCAATATATAAAATAAGGATTTTGATAAAAAATAAAAGGAAACTAATCCTAGTATGAATATTAAAGGAATTAAAAACATTACCTGTCTTATTTCGTCATATAGATGCGTTTTTCTAAATATTAGAAAAAGAGGAATTATTAATACGGTGAGTAAGATATTAGCAAAAAGAATTGATCTTTTTTTTTTATA
>Ga0233444_10005287_pt1 | contig 11987 bp, 11 predicted proteins | sample SI_124_October20_6_FD_182792 | JGI IMG/M metagenome (GOLD analysis project Ga0233444, IMG submission 182792) | Seawater microbial communities from Saanich Inlet, British Columbia, Canada - SI_124_October2016_10_MG | ecosystem: Environmental > Aquatic > Marine > Inlet | place: Canada: British...
ACCTTCTACTAAATTTTGGGCTACGACCTTTTATAAAGTTACAGAGAATGCGCGGAGGGAAAAATTGTGGAAACCCAAAGCACAGCTTGTCAAAGACAAAATATTAGCATTAAACAATGAAAACCCAATCAAATATATCGTTGATATTGGTGGCGGATATGGCGTTTTTGATGAAGAAATAAAAAAAATTCTTGATATACAAACCATCATTGTAGAGCCTTCCGTCCATTTAGCTGAAATATGCAGACAAAAGGGGTTATTCGTTATCGAAAAATTCATGGAAGAGATCAAACAGGGTGATTTGCCGGAAGGCAGGAAATGCTATGTGAGTTTTGAACTTTTTGAACATCTTCATGATCCTAATGTTTTTTTGACTACGGTGTTTGATAATATGAAGTCAAATGACATATTTATTTTTACAACTTTAAGTGGAATGGGAATTGATATTCAGTTGCTTGGTGAGCATTCTAAGGCCTTATCTCCACCGCATCATTTAAATTTTATGAATCCAAAATCTGTTGACAGCCTCCTACTTAAGAATGGATTTGAAGTAATTGAGGCAATCACGCCAGGGAAATTGGATGTTGATATTTTACAGAAAAATAAAGAGTATATCCAAGATGCGTTCTGGAAGAATTTACTGAACTATCTTAATGAAAATGAGCTGGAAAAATTACAAAATAAAATAGCTGAATTAGGTCTTAGCTCACATATGATGATAACATGTAAAAAGCCATAACATAATTTTATGAAGAAAATTATTGATGTTTCTGGCTTTGGCCATTCTGGAAAGTCTGCTGTTTCTGAGTTTTTATCCGATCATGAAGATTTTTTTATGTTTCCAGTTCATGTTGAATTTGAACTTTTTCGTGTAAGTGGAGGGTTATTGGATCTCTATTATTCTATTTATCATAACTGGAATTTAATCAGAACAAGAATAGCCTTACAGAATTTTCAAAAATTACTATTGCGCATTGGGACAATTCAGCGAAAAAACAGTTTGTCCTCTTTATGGAAGTCTTCGGGGCATGGTTATGAGCAATATTTTAATAACCGATTTATTGAATTATCGGAGTTGTATATTAAGAAGTTAATTGTTTTGGAACACGCTACTTTTTGGCCGTATGAAAAATTATATCTTCCTCAATTTCAACTTTTCTATGAAAAAGCCAAGGGGAAATTTCTTAAAAATTTACTAACTCGAAAAGTAATTTATACAGATCGTAATATATTTCTTCAGGAAACGTCAAATTATATACATTCAATATTCAATGAAATAGAACACAAAACAGCTTCTAATATTATCCTGAATAATGCATTTGAGCCATTTAATCCAATAGCTTGTTTGGAAATGGTGCAAAATTCATATTCTATAATAGTTGATAGGGATCCCAGAGATGTTTATGCAAGTCTCCTTGGTTCGGGAGGCAGATACGTTCCTGGTTTTGAAAAAGATAAGGTCTTTGATGAGCTCAAGAAAAAAATCGTAGGTGCAGATAATATTGATGATTTCATTTTGCGATTTAAAACCATTAAAAAAAATGTTGAGTTAATGGATAATCCCAGAATACTAAGACTTCGGTACGAAGATTTTGTCCTTTCTCATAAGGATAGTAAAGAAAAAATATATCAATTTTTGGATATAATACAGCCCAAAAAAAAATCTGATTTTAAATTTGATCCGGAAAATTCAAGAAAAAATATTGGGTTATGGAAAGAGTACAGTGATTTACCAGAGATAAAGAAAATCAGTACTGAGTTAGCAGAATTTTGTTATCAAAAATGATCCTACTTTGAATCAACCAATTTGTTTTTACTTTCCATATCATGAAGACTCTGGTGTTCCTGTTTTGTTTTACAGAATGGCTAATGCAATAGCACTTGCATATCCAGATTGTAATGTATCTGTGATAGATTTTGAAAATGGTGCCATGTGGAGGAACTTATTGTCTTTGAACAATATAAAAAAAATAAAGTTCCAAAATGGGATTAGGGTTTCTCCTCCTGAGGATAGTATTTTAGTAATGCAAACATTTGTGCCTTATTACTGGCCCAAGGAGTTGATTTTGAAGCCTAATCAACGCCTGTTTTTTTGGAATTTACACCCGCACAATTTGGTTCCTTCATTATTGCCTTTGCCATTTTTAAGAAAGCTACCAATGAATCACTTTGGCGTGTACAAATTAGTTGCCAAATTGTATCCTGATTTGATTAGCCGTTTACGGTTGTACACGACTACTCTAATTGATAATCGATCTCTGTACTTTATGGACAGGTCGAACTTAGAATTAACGGAAAAATATCTTTTCCTCAAAATTCAAAACAGAGACTTCATACCAGTACCGGCTGAGCCCTCTAAAATAAAGCCACTTCTAACTGACAAGTCAGAATTAGGTAACCCTATACGATTTGGATGGATAGGGCGGTTATGTGATTTTAAAAGCTATATTTTAGTTTACGCCATCAAAAAGCTCGATGAAATAGCTCCCTTTTTCCAAGAAAGAAAAATGGAGTTTCATATTGTAGGGGATGGTCCTTTTGAATCATACATCAGAGACAAAGTCAAAGAATGTAACAATATTTCCATTGTGTATCACGGATCCATTGCGCATCAGGAAATAGATGAATTCATCAGTAACCAGTTGGATATTCTGATGGCAATGGGTACTTCTGCTTTGGAAGGTGCGAAACTCGGAAAACCTACTTTTATACTAGATCCAGTTCTTGAAGAAGTTAAGAAAGATTATTTTTTTAGGATGCTTTATTCGACTACAGAGTATGATCTGGGACATTTTATTGATGAAAGGGATTATATTCCTGAAAACACATCATTACATGATTTACTGAAAGATATTTTTAAAAATTATTCGATGCATTCCAATAAATCCTATTCGTATTTTTTCGAGAATCATAATCTTGAAAACGTTAAAGAAAAGTTTTTGAAGAAGATTTCAGAATCAAGATTAGAGTATTCAATGTTGAGTCCCCTTTTTTTCAAAAAACCTCTATTGTTAAGAGCCTACAATAAAATAAGAATGTTAAAAGCTTAATGTATTCATGATGAGATTATCCAAATCAATAATTAGTCAACAAGAAGTCGAGGCCGTTACCCGGATTCTGCTGGAAGATGGGTATTTAGGAATGGGTAGTGAGGTCGGTCTTTTTGAGCAGGAAATTGCAGCGTATCTTGGTGTCCCTGCACAAAATGTGGTTTGCGTAAATACAGGGACAGCTGCATTGCATTTGGCAGTGGAGTCTATCCTCAATCCCGGAGATGAAATATTAGTTCCCTCCTTAACATTTCTGTCATCTTATCAGGCCATATCTGCCGCCAGAGCCATTCCGGTTTCCTGTGAGGTATACGAAGATACACTTACGATCAATCTGGAAGATGCATCCCGCAGACTTACAGGGAATACGAAAGCCATCATGAGTGTACATTATGCCAGTAATCCGGCATACCTGGATGAACTATATGCATTTGCTGAAAAACATAACCTGCGAGTAATTGAGGATGCCGCTCATGCCTTCGGATGTTTGAAAGACGGGAATAAGATAGGCTCATTCGGTGACATTATTTGTTTCTCATTCGATGGTATTAAAAACATTACTTCAGGTGAAGGTGGCGCAATTATTACTGCTGATGAAAACGTTCTGTCCATTGTTAAAGATGCCAGATTGCTTGCTATTGAAAAAGACTCAGAGAAAAGATATGCCGGTCAGCGTAGCTGGGAATTTGATGTAAAACGACAAGGCTACCGGTATCATATGAGTAATATCTTTGCAGCAATCGGCAGGATTCAATTGCAGAAACTGGATAGCGAATTCGCTCCTATACGAAAATTACTTTTTGAACACTATCGCCAATTGTTGCATGAGAAGAAAAACATAAAGCTACAGCAGATTGCAGCGGGAGTTGATATAATACCCCATATCATGCCCGTAAGAATCCTGAATGGTAAGCGCGACGGATTAAAAAATGAATTGGAGACAAACGGGGTGCCAACCGGTATTCACTATAAACCCAATCATCTGCTGAGCTATTATGGTGGAGGTGAAACTTCCCTGCCCGTGACAGAAAAGATTTATAACGAACTCCTCACTTTGCCACTTCATCCGGAAATCAGTGTCCAGGAAGTTGAAAATATCTGTAATTTGATTAACCATTATTTAGAAAAAGAATGAAAACAATTTTATTAGCTGGCGGCTTAGGAACAAGACTCAGCGAAGAGACGATACTTAAACCTAAACCAATGGTTGAAATCGGAGGAATGCCGATACTATGGCATATCATGAAAACCTATGCGGCTTATGGGTACACTGATTTTGCAATTGCCCTTGGATATAAAGGGGATGTGATCAAAGACTTTTTCTTAAATTATAAACTTCACAAGAGCGATATGATTGTGAATCTGAAGTCTGGAAATGTCCGGTATGAAAACGACGCATCGGAAGACTGGACTGTTGGGTTGCATGAAACCGGCGTCAATAGCCTAACTGGTGGACGCCTGTTCAATTTAAAAAAATTATTCAAGCCTGGAGATTCATTTATGCTTACTTATGGAGATGGAGTAGCTGATGTAGATATTGAGAAACTTGTTAAGTTTCACAAAGAACACGGTAAAATAGCCACATTGACAGCTGTAAGACCTCCTGCACGTTTTGGTTCGATAGAAATGGAGAACGATGGCCATATCCTGGAATTTAAAGAAAAACCGCAATTAGGGGAAGGGTGGATTAATGGCGGATATTTTGTTTTCGATTATAAGGTTTTTGATTACCTGAAAGATGAACTTACAATACTGGAACGAGAACCATTGGAAACACTGGCAAAAGAGAACCAGTTAGTCGCCTACAGGCATGAAGGTTTTTGGCATTGTATGGATACAATAAGAGACAGAGACAATTTAAATGAAATCTGGGCAAAAGGGAATGCGCCCTGGAAAAAATAGAAAATATGTTTAACGAAGTTTACAAGAATAAAAAAGTACTGGTTACCGGGCATACCGGATTCAAAGGCACCTGGTTAAGTACCTGGTTAATTAACCTTGGCGCTGAAGTAGCGGGATATTCCATCGGGATACCTTCAAATCCTTCGCATTTTGAAGAGTTGCAATTGGCAGACAAAATGCAACATTATTTTGGAGATATCAGGGATTATGACAGATTTTTAAAAGTTTGTCGGGATTTTCAACCCGAGTTTATTTTCCATTTGGCCGCACAGCCTTTGGTTAGAGAGTCTTATGAGTTTCCCCGTGAAACTTTCGAAGTCAATATGGTAGGCACATTGAATGTGATGCAGGCCATCAAGGAATTGAAAGATGTTGTTAAGGTAGGGGTAATTATTACCAGCGATAAGGCTTATGATAATGTTGAATGGGTCTATGGTTACCGTGAAGATGATAAACTTGGTGGAGAGGATCCTTATAGTGGTTCCAAAGGTGCGGCTGAACTGGTTGTTAAATCCTATATGTATTCTTTTTTCAAAGAAGGATTCCCCAATATAGCTACTACAAGGGCCGGAAATGTTATTGGTGGTGGCGATTGGGCAAAAGACAGAATTGTACCGGATATCGTAAGAAACTGGTCGAAAAACCAGGCTGTTGAAGTAAGAAGCCCCTATAGTACAAGGCCATGGCAGCATGTTTTAGAGCCATTGAGCGGATACCTTAATTTGGGAGCAGAATTGTATCGCGAAAATTCAGCATTTCGAAACCAGCCTTTCAACTTTGGACCGGATTCGAAGGTTAATAAAACCGTTGGCGCCCTGTTGGATTATATGAAGGATTTGTGGAAGGGATCTCCGGGCTGGGTGAATAAGTATGTAAATGACGGGAAAAGAGAGGCAAATTTGCTGAAGCTAAATTGTGACAAGGCCAATATTAATCTGGAATGGTATCCGGTATTATCTTTTGAAGAGACATTGGATTTCACTGTTTCCTGGTATTATGATTTTTATTTTGAGAAAGGGGCGACTTATGCGTATACGAATCAGCAGATTAATAAGTATACCCAGCTAGCCAAAGAACGGAAAATCAAATGGGCCTGTAATGGATAATTCAGCTTTAAAAATAGATGGCGTTTTATTGAATAAGTTGAATCAATTTCACGACCAAAGAGGAGCAGTCTATCATTGCATAAAATCTTCATCTGCGGGATTTACCGGTTTTGGTGAGGTTTATTTCTCCAAAATTTTCAGTAAGGTTGTTAAGGGATGGAAATTGCATAAGAATAGCTGCCAGAATTTCTGCGTGCCATATGGTAAATTAAAAGTTGTATTGTTTGATAACCGTTCTGAATCCGCTACCAAAGGACTGATTGACGAAATCTACTTAAATGACAGTGATCAGTACTGTCGTTTAACAATTCCACAGGGAATCTGGTATGGTTTTCAATCCCTGTCTGACGATTTTACCCTTTTAACCAATTTAATCAATATAGAACACGATCCTTCAGAAACTGAAAATCTGCCATTAGATTCTTCAGAAATTAAATATCAATGGATATTATAAATAGGTATAAAACAGGATTGGTCAGTGTGATCATTAACTGTTTTAATAGTGAGTCTTTTATAAAAGAAGCCATCGATTCTGTAATTTCCCAAACATATTCAAATTGGGAAATTATTTTATGGGACAATCGGTCGACAGATCGGACAAGAGAAATTGTAAAAGGTTTTCAAGATGAAAGAATTCAGTATTTCCTGTCTCAGGACTTTACTTCCCTGAGCCTGGCCAGAAAACTGGCTATCGAAAAAGCAAATGGCAAGTATCTCGCCTTTTTAGATTCGGATGATTATTGGGAGCCGGAGAAAATATCGCTTCAAGTCAAGTTGCTAAAGGAAAACCCTCAAATCGGAATTACCCATACCAATTTTACACTTGTAACGGAGGACTCGGATATAAAAGCAAAACTTCAAAATAATTATTACGCTTCTATCCAACAAAAAGCGTACTCCAATAAAAATATATACAAGACACTTTTATACAGTAACTATATTATTTTTTCAAGTTTATTAATGCGAAAAAATATATATGATTCGACCGGGGGTATTAATGAGAATTTTAATCAAAATGAAGATTACGAATTATTGTTAAAAGCCAGCTTGCTTACACGGGCCAGCAATATTTCTCTTCCGTTAACCTATTATAGAATTCACTCCAACAACCAGTCGTATAAAAATCAGGAGCTTAGTTATATTGAAAATCGCGTTATATACAAGGATTTAAATGAAACCTTTTTTTCTTCTCTAGCCTATTATAGAAACCAGTTCCGGTATAATATTTTTTTATACAAAAACCGAAAGACGAATCTCTTTTTCGTTTTAAATCCAATAAACTGGTTTTTTATACTTGAGTATATCATTAGAAAGTTATCTAAATGAAGGAGCGAATCGCCTTATCATGGAAGGCATTGATCGTGTTTTTTGTAATAAGCCTGGTCATTCCTTCGGCATTTCAAACAGCAAGAGGCATTTTCTTGGCAATTATCATATTCGGATCTGTTGTAACGCTGAATGTTAAAAAGATCTCATATAATAAAACGGTAATTACCTTATTCATCTTAAACATGGCTGCTTCCATTTTTTTTATCCTTATTGGTTTCCTGAACAATTCGCCTGGAGTACTAAAGGTATCAACGGTATATTTTGTGTGGCCTATCTTGTTCTTGTATTTTGTGGGATTTATGAATAGTACCAAAGTGGCCCCTTATTTTAACTATGGTATTATTGCCGGGGGGATCCTCAGCTGCCTTCTGATTATCAATAATATTCTGAATACTTTCGGATATTTATCTATTACAAACAACACAATTTATGAAGCAATTGGTTTCTCTGTATTTTGGGAGGGAGGATTTACCAAAATATCTTCTACCAATCTTGTTACGGTGTTTTGTGTTTATGTCTTAACTCTTGCCATTTTATTTTTACCTAAGCCTATCAGAAAAACGATATATCCAAAATCGGCTTTTGTGATTTTTGTCATGGTACTGTGTGTAGTGCTGCTGTTTCTTTCCGGGCGCCGGGCATTCTGGTTGGTAGGCATGCTTAGTCCGGTAATTATTGTACTTATCTACCACTTCTCCGGACTACAGATGAATTTTAAAAGGCATTTTATATACCTTGCTATTATTTTTTTTATTTCCGTTTTTTTGTTTTCATACCTGGCTTTTGATAATGATCGTTTTTTACAGGAATTTTCCAGCATATTTGTTTTTGACGATCCAAGTGCAGAATCCAATCTCTTACGTAAGGAACAATATGAAGCATTGATGCAGGGATGGAGTATTTCACCCATTTGGGGGTCTGGTCTTGGTAGTGCTACCCCTGGTAGTATCCGTGATACAATTGCACCCTGGAATTATGAGTTATCCTATATTGCCTTATTGTTTCAAACGGGTATTGTAGGAGTGGTTATTTACACCTGCTCTGTCTTGTGGATTGTCTTCAAAAGTATCCAGCTGGTCAGAAAAAACAAAGATAATGCGGCAATCCTGCTACCATTGGTTTGTACTATGGTAAGTTTTTTATTAGCCAATGCTACGAACCCTTATCTGGCAAAGTTCGACTATCTATGGGTTATATTTTTGCCGGTTGGTATTATCAATGGCATATTAGTAAAGCAGGAAAAGAACAAAATGAGGCATGCAAAAATCTAAAATATTTTTTTTTACAAAATATTCTGTAAAAGGGCCTAGTTCACGCTATCGAACATTTAACTATGTGCCATATTTTGAGGAGTATTTTGATTGTAAAGTTTTTACTTTATTTGACGACTTTTATATTGAGTCGCTATATTCCCTGGCAAAAAAAGTTACAGCTGGCTATCTATTCAAAAGATACCTGAGGAGAGTTTTCCAGATTATATTTCAGTGTAAAAGAAACGCTGTAGTAGTTGTCGAGTATGAACTTTTCCCATATTTTATTAGTGTATTCGAGTACATCTTAAAGGCGAAAGGCTGTAAAATCATTCTTGACTATGATGATGCTATTTTTCATAATTACGATTCATCAGGGAATAAGGTGGTTAGGTTTTTATTAGCTGATAAAATCCCTTCCATTTCAAGGATTGCTGATCATATTATTACGGGAAGCCCTTATTTAACAGAATTTTTCAAGAAATATAATCCAGCCGTAACTGAAATACCTACCAGCATTGATTTCGATAAGTATATTCATGCGCCAGAACCGAATGTACGTCCCGGAACATTTTCTGTTGGCTGGCTGGGATCTAACTCAACCTCAAAGAATTTGATTGAGTTGATCCCGGCTTTTCAGAAAATTTCAGCAAAATATGATTCTGTTCTTTTTCAGTTCTGTGGCATTAGTCCGGATGTATCCGCTCAGTTCCAAAATTTTCGATTTGAGATTCTGGAGTGGTCGCCTTTAAATGAATTGGAACTTTTGAAAAGGATTCAAGTAGGAATCATGCCCCTGGAAATGAATCCTTTTAATAATGGAAAGTGTGGTTTTAAGCTCATTCAATACATGACTATGGGCAAACCAACTATTTCAACACCCCTTGCCGCAAATATTAAAATTGATCATCAGAATGGTAATTTATTTGCTACATCGAATGAGGAATGGGTAAAAGTATTTGAATATGCATTTGAGAATTATAAATCTTTCAAAGAGGTAGGAAAAAAAAATCAGACAACGGTAAGAAAAGATTATTCTATTCAAATGAATTATCTAAAGTATATCGAAATTTTCAAAAAAATCAATTCATAGTTTGTGCGTATTTGCAGGTGTCCTATCAAAAAAAATGAAATTACGTATGAGGATCTGACACGCATGCAGAAGGCGATTTCTCATAGGGGTACTGATGGTCATGGTATTTGGAGATTGGAATGTCAAAAAAAATACAGCGCTATAATAGAATACACAAAGAATCTTGTAGGAATTGGCTTACAGTTTGAATTAATAATTGTTGACTATTTTATTTTGAGAAATGATTTGCAGGAACAATAAACTAGAATTAAATGACTATGTAAAATTATATGGTCAACGAAATGATGAAAATTCATTGTTGAATAAATCTCATTATTTTTAATACCTTCACTCTTGAAAGTAATGCCAATTTCAATACTTGAAGCAGGTTTAGCAAAACTTCCAATAATGGACAGCCATAGGTGGTATTCCGGTAATTTTAAATTGTGATTGTGTTAATGTAACAGACCAAAATGATTTTAAGAGTAAAATGAAATGGGCACTTAGCAATTATAATTTAATTAAAAAATATGGTGAGAATCTTCGTAAAAAAACAGTTAAAGTCTACTCTATTGATCGAACTTTAGAGTTGCATGAATCAATTAATAAATTAATTGTAAATTCATAATATTTATGTGTGGAATAAACGGAATTATTAGAAAGCAGAAGAGTTCTACTTTGTTGAGTGATATCCATAAAATGAATAATTCAATTATTCATCGTGGACCAGATGATGATGGGATATTTCATTCTAATGAAAAGGTTGCTATAGGTATGAGAAGATTGTCAATAATCGATCTTGATTTCGGAAAACAACCAATTTATAATGATGATAAAAGCAAAGTTATTGTTTTTAATGGGGAAATATATAACTATAAAGAACTCCAATCTGATTTAATAAATTTTGGGTATCAATTTAATACCAATTCTGACACAGAAGTAGTCTTAGCGCTTTACGAATTTTATGGAGAAGAATGTGTTGAATACTTGAATGGAATGTTTGCCTTTGCGATCTATGACCATTTAAAATCATTAATTTTTATTGCTAGAGATCGTTTTGGGGAAAAGCCGTTATATTATTATCATTCAAAGGAGGAATTTGTATTTGCTTCTGAGTTGAAAAGTCTTGTCTTGCTTGATTCATCTTTAAAAAAGATTTCAAATACTGCACTTCAATTATTTTTCTCGTTAAGTTACATTCCTGCTCCTCACACAATTTATGATAATATTTACAAGTTGGAGCCTGCCACAAAATTGGTCATAAATACTAATACTTTAGAGTTTGTTAAAAACAAATATTGGGATATTAAATCAAATGAAGACTCAGAAGAATTAATAAGTAATTATAATCTCGCAAAAAAGGAAGTTACCGATTTACTCTTTGATTCTGTTGAAAAAAGAATGGTTTCGGATGTTCCAATTGGTGTTTTTCTAAGTGGAGGCGTTGATTCTGCAATAGTTGCATCAGTGATGTCTAAGTTGAGGAATACTAATATCAAAACCTTTACAATTGGTTTTGATGATATTCGATATGATGAGTCTTCACGTGCTTTGAAAATAGCAAAGCACATTAATTCTGATCATAGTCATTTTCCCCTGAGGTATGATGAGATCCTCCAAGATATTGATGAAGTTATTTTAAACTTTGATGAACCATTTGCTGACCCCTCTGCGCTGCCAACTTATTTTGTAAGTAAATACACTTCGCAATTTGTAAAAGTTTCGCTTACTGGTGACGGTGGAGATGAAGTGTTTGGGGGGTATAATAAGTATTTAATACAGACCGCTGGGAAGCATTTGAGACCCTACATTCCTCTGAAATCAATTAAGACTTTTTTAAGTGGTTCATATTTTAAAAATCTGGACTCCAAAAGCGGAATTGTAAAGCTCCAAAAGTTTTTCAACTCATTAGATGAAAATTCTATGTTAAGCCATTTGAATATTATTCAATTGGCATTTCGAAATGAAGAATTATATGAAATACTCAATACTAATAACTTTTTAGATATACGAAAAGCACTTTTGAATATCTGCGAACCTATTCCACAGTCAATAAATACTGATTTACAAACTGCCAAATACATTGATTTTAAAGTTTCGTTAGAAGGTGATTTGTTACCCAAAGTAGATCGCGCAAGCATGTTAGCCTCTTTGGAGTGTAGAGCCCCTTTTCTAGACTATCGATTGGTTGATTTATCATTTAGTTTGCCAGACAAATTCTTAATAAACGGAAGCAATAAAAAAAGAATTTTGAAAGAGGCTTTTGAATGGGCAGTTC
>Ga0233444_10005290_pt1 | contig 11985 bp, 11 predicted proteins | sample SI_124_October20_6_FD_182792 | JGI IMG/M metagenome (GOLD analysis project Ga0233444, IMG submission 182792) | Seawater microbial communities from Saanich Inlet, British Columbia, Canada - SI_124_October2016_10_MG | ecosystem: Environmental > Aquatic > Marine > Inlet | place: Canada: British...
CGTCAAATTTTAAATTCACCTCAAATATCGGACCCGTATAATACTCAAGTCCTCTTATAATAGATGGATCAAATTCAAAATTGTTGAAGTTATAATCTTTAAATAATTTAATAATTTCTTGAAGGTCGTCTGTTTCTGGTGATTTTTTCTTTAACTCGTTCTCTATAGCTTCTATATTAGAGGAACTTAAATTAGCTCCCTCAGTAAAATCTCCTGATTTATCTTTTCTTCCATCACCAAGTAATTGGTTAACTCCTTCCCAGCCTAAGCGATCTAATTTATCTAAAGCTCTAAGAGCGGTAAATTTTTGTTCATTATTGTCTATATTTATTCTTTTGAATAATTCTTCTGTAATTTTTCTAGAAGAAATTTTAACAATGTATTCCTCTTTATTTAATCCACATTTTTCGAGAATTTCTGAAATCATAACACACAGCTCAGCATCTGCTTGTAAGCTTTTTGTTCCTACAAAATCAGCATCAAATTGTAAAAACTCTCGAAACCTTCCAGGTCCCGGCTTTTCATTTCTCCAAACAGTTCCTAATTGATACCTTTTAAATGGTTTTGGAATTTCTAAATAATTTTTTGCAACATACCTCGCTAAAGGTGCAGTAAGATCATATCTCAATGACATCCACGTATTATCATCCTTAAATGAAAATACACCCTCGTCAGGTCTATCTTTGTCAGGTAAAAATTTTCCAATACTATCCGAATACTCAAAACTTGGAGTTTCGAGATATTGAAAACCATATTTGATCATAACTTCTTTAATATTAGAAATTATAAAATCACGTACGAGTAATTCTTTTTCTTGTCTGTCTACAAACCCTAATGGAAGTTCTTTAGAAGGTTTGTTCTTTTTTTCTTTTTTCATTTTTTGGTACAGTAGGGTGGATTCGAACCACCGACCCCTAGTTCCACAAACTAGTGCTCTAACCAACTGAGCTACTACTGCATCCTTTTTGTTTTTATCTTAATTTTTATTAAATTTATATATGTTTGATTATAAGCTAAGCAATAGCCTAGCATGCATTCTGTGAGAAAATGTTCTTATTTTAGAAGATTTATATTTTATAATCATTTACGTGTATTTAAGAAATAATTGTGTCTTTTTCAAGGAAAAATTAACGGGACGGAACAATATTACTAAAGTTAAGTCCCGATAATTTATGATTTAGGAAATAAGATTAAGCTTTCTGCAATTTTACTGCTGAAGGACCTTTGTCTCCGTTCTCTACTTCAAACGTTAGCTCATCACCTTCGTTTAAATAGTTCAAGCCAGCTTCTTTAACTGCTGAAGAATGAACGAACACGTCTTTTTCTTTGTCTTCTCTTTCAATGAAACCATATCCTTTAGTGCCATTGAACCACTTTACTTTACCTTTTAGTGTACTCATGTTTATTGTTTTCTTTCTTTTTTTTGTTTTTACGTAGAAAATATTTACTACGCATTTTATTATGGGACAGAACCATATTTTTACGGCTATGTCCCGATAAATTTTTGATTTAGGAAATAAGATTTAAGATGTTTTCTGCAATTTTACTGCTGAAGGACCTTTTTCTCCGTTCTCTACTTCAAATGTTAGCTCATCACCTTCGTTTAAAAATTTTAAACCGGCATCTCTAACTGCTGAAGAATGAACGAACACGTCTTTTTCTTTGTCTTCTCTTTCAATGAAACCATATCCTTTAGTGCCATTGAACCACTTTACTTTACCTTTTAGTGTACTCATATTATTTTTTTTTCCTTATTATTATTAACATTAACTAATTAAAAAAATTAGTTATTCGCTCTTTAATAGCTTTGGATAGCAAAAGTCAATAGAAGAAAATATTTTTTAATCTGAGTGTTTTTTTGGCAACAATAGTTAAAATATAAGAGTTATTAAGCTTGTTATTGCTATTAAACCAAATCCTAGATAAATAAGTTTGTTTTTATAAATATGGATTTTAAGTTTTTCTAGCGCTGATTCTTTGTAACTTAATCCACCCTCTAAATTAGAAGATTTGCTAAATCCTTGACTTCTTCCTATTAGTAAAAATTTTGTTTTTCTATGATCATAAACTTCATCTTTGTTCAAATTTTCAAAACTTTTTAAATTTTTAATTATTGAATTTTTGAGGTCTGCAGCAATACTATCTGGATCCCTATGAGCTCCTCCTAATGGCTCGGAAATAATTTCATCTATTACTCCAAGTTTTAATAAATCTTTTGCAGTAAGTTTCATTGCTTCAGCAGCTTGCAATGATTTGCTTGGGTCTCGCCAAAGTATTGAAGCACAGCCCTCGGGAGAAATAACTGAATAAATAGAATTTTCTAGCATAACAACTTTATTAGAGGAAGCTAAAGCTATGGCTCCTCCAGAACCACCTTCTCCTATTATAATTGAAATGTTCGGTACTGTAAGAGACATACAACATTCAATTGAATTCGCTATAGCTGAAGCCTGACCTCTTTGTTCTGCTCCTAAGCCAGGGTATGCGCCGGGTGTATCTATAAAAGTTACAACTGGAATTTGGAATCGATCTGCAAGTTTCATTAATCTAATACATTTTCTATAACCTTCAGGACGCATCATTCCAAAATTCCTTTCAATTCTACTATTCAAGTCCTCCCCTTTTTCTTGACCAATAACTAAAACAGATTTATTTCCTATCAAACCAAAACCAGCAATCACTGATTTATCGTCACCAAAATATCTATCTCCAGATAGTAATGTGAATTGTGAAAAAATTTTATTTATATAAAAATTTGCTTTAGGTCGATCCTCGTGTCTTGCTACAAGCGTTCTTTGCCAACTATTTAAATTAGCATAAGTTTCTTTTAGTTTTTCATTGATTTCATTTTGAGTATTTTTAATTTTATTTGTATCAACTTCAGAAATTCCTTCAGACCCAAACGGACTTTTCAACCCGTCAACTTCTTGCTCAAGTGCTTTTATCTCTTTTTCAAATTCTAAATAATTTTTCATAAAAAAACGTATTTCAATAACACTATTAATATATTATATTATAATGTAAAGATCGGTTCACTATGAGTGTAATACATAAAAATGGGCTTAAAATTAGTGAGACTTTATTTGAGTTTATAAATAATGAGGTTTTGCCTGGAACAAATATCAAATCAGATGAATTTTGGGAAAAATTTGCAAAAGTAGCCCATGAACTTTCACCGATAAATAAAGCCTTAGTAAAAAAAAGAACAACTATTCAAAAAAAAATTGATGAATGGCATATAAATAATAAAGAAAAAAAATTTAATAAAAAAGAATATACAAAATTTTTAAAATCGATTTCATATATTGTTCCAGAAAAAGAAGATTTTAAAATTGAAACCTCAAATGTTGATTTAGAAATTTCTTCAATCGCTGGTCCTCAATTGGTTGTTCCGGTTGATAATGCTAGATATGCTTTAAATGCTGCTAATGCTCGATGGGGTAGTCTATATGATGCTCTTTACGGAACAGACGTCATTCCTGGAAATATAGAAAAAAGTTATAATCAGGAAAGAGGGCAAAAAGTTATTAAGTATGTAAGAAATTTTCTAGATGAAATTACACCACTCTACAATGCAAGTTGGAAAGAGATATCTAAAATAAAAATTATAGATGAAGATGTGGTGTTTATTGCAGCAAATAAAGAAAGTTTTCTAAAAAATAAAAAACAATTTATAGGTTTTAATGGAAATAAAAATGATCCATCATCAATTCTTATTAAAAATAATAATCTCCATATAGATATCTTGATCGACCCAAATCATATCATTGGAAAAATAGACAAAGCTTGTATTTCTGACGTAGTTGTTGAATCTGCTTTATCTACAATTATTGATAATGAGGATTCGGTTGCCGCAGTTGATGATAAGGACAAGGTTAAATGTTACCGGAATTGGTTGGGTTTAATGAAAGGTGACTTAAAAGCCAGTATGGAAAAAAATGGAAAAAAATTTGTTAGAAAATTAAACTCTAACCGAAACTATATTTCTAAAAATGGAAAAAGAATAAGTTTACACGGAAGGTCTCTTCTTTTAAACCGAAATGTTGGACATTTAATGACCAATTCAGCAATAATATTAAATGATGGATCTGAAATACCAGAAGGCATAATGGATGGATTTATTTCCGCATTGTGTGCTTTACATGATTTTAAAAACAATAATAATTCAAGAACAAATTCAGTTTACATTGTTAAACCAAAAATGCATGGACCTGAAGAAGTAGCTTTTACCAATATGCTTTTCGATAAAATTGAAGATGCTTTAGCTATAAAAAAATATTCAATTAAGGTTGGGATAATGGATGAGGAGAGAAGAACTACGGTAAATTTAAAAGAATGTATAAGGCAGGTTAAAAATAGAATTGTTTTTATCAATACTGGATTTTTAGATCGAACTGGTGATGAGATGCACACCTCATTTGAGGCTGGACCAATGATTTTTAAAGGTGAGATGAAAAAATCAACTTGGCTTGGAACTTATGAAGACTGGAATGTTGACATTGGTTTAAGTTGTGGTTTTTCAGGTAAAGCTCAAATAGGTAAAGGTATGTGGGCAATGCCAGATCAAATGGCGAATATGATTGAGCAAAAAATAAATCATCCAAAATCAGGGGCGAATTGTGCATGGGTTCCTTCTCCGACTGCAGCGACATTGCACTCTATGCATTATCACAAGGTAGATGTTTTTAATGAACAGAAAAAAATTAAATTTCGAAACAAAGCAAAATTAGATAATATTCTAGAAATACCGAAGGCTGATAGACCTAATTGGTCAACAGATGATATTAATCGTGAACTAGAAAATAACGCGCAAGGTATTTTAGGCTATGTCGTTAGGTGGATTGATGAAGGTGTTGGTTGCTCTAAAGTTCCTGATATTAATAATATTGGGTTAATGGAAGATAGAGCTACATTAAGAATATCATCTCAACATATAGCAAATTGGTTACATCACGGCATTTGCACAAATGATCAAGTTATAAAAACAATGAAAAAAATGGCAAAAATAGTAGATTCACAAAACGAAAAAGATCCTGCATACCATCGAAGTGGGAGATCTGGATATGTAAAAATGTCTGATAATTTTGAAAATTCTATTGCCTTTTCAGCAGCTTGCGATTTAGTTTTTAAAGGCAGAGTTCAACCATCGGGTTACACTGAACCACTATTACATCAAAAAAGACTAGAAAAGAAAGCATCTAGCTAGCCTCCTGTAACTGGAACCCTATTCTTAAAAGCTGAAAACAACGTTCCATCATCTAGCTGCTCAATTTCCCCACCTACTGGTAGACCTTGGGCTAGTTTAGTTATTTTTAGATTGTTGTTTTTAATGGTATCTTCAATATAGTGAGCTGTAGTTTGACCTTCAACTGTAGCACTTGTGGCTATAATGACTTCTTTAAGGTTGTTTTTTTTAATTCTTTTTACCAATGAATCTATTAAAAGATTTTTTTGCTCATAATTTTCATTTGAATTAAGTGTTCCGCCTAGAATATGATAATGACCTTTATAGATATTTGCAGAGTCAATTACCCACATATCAGCAAGGTTTTCAACCACACAAATTTTATCATAAGAGTTATCTGAAGAACAAATGCAAACTTTATCAATTATTTTTAGGTTGCCACAATCAATACATCTAACAACTTTTTTATAAACTTGAGCAAGTGATTTAGCCAAAGGTTTAATCATTTTATCTTTATTATTTATTAGTTTAAGAATTATTCTTTTTGCGGACTTAGGTCCTAAACCTGGCAATTTGGAAAATTGTTGAATTAATTCATTAATTTCTGGAATTTCGTTATCCATTAGAAAGGAAGTTTAAAATCTAAAGGCAAATTAAGGCCTCCAGTTGCTTTAGATAATTCTTCTGCAGATTTCTTTTTCAAATTTTCTTTAGCTTTGTTAAAGGCAGCAATTATCAAATCATTTATTATGTCCTGGTTCTCTTTTTTTGCAGCATCACTTATCGTTATTGATTTAAGCTCATAATCACCTGATAAAATAACTTTTACTAAGTTTCCACCAGCCTCTCCTTCAACTTCAATATTTTTGATATTATCTTGAACTTCTTTCATTTTTTCCTGCATTGCCTTTGCTTTTGATAACATGTCTGAAAAATTAGTCATTTATTTCTCCTCTTTTAGATCAATAAGTTTTGCGTCAGGAAATACTTTTTGAATATCTTGAGCAATTTTACTTTGCTTAAATTCGTTAATCTTGCTGGTTCTGTCTTCTAAATTTTTTTCATAAACGCTTTTAGCGTTTATGTTTTTACTTAAAGATATAATCCATCTTTCACCAGTCCATGCTAAAAGTTTTTCAGTGAGATTTTTAATAAAATTTTTATTTAATTTTTCATTAAAGCTAATATCGATAGTCCCTTTGTTGAAGCTTACCAATTTTACATTTCTTTCTAAATCATATTTAAGTTCAATTTCATTTTCTTTATTTGCTTGATCTATTAAATCTTGAAAATTTATAATTTTAATTTTAGCTGTTTGATTTTCTTTAGATAAATTTTTAATAGGATTTGTTTTAATTTGATTTGTACTTTTCAGTTGGTTTTTAATTTGATTAGGAATTTTTTCTTCTACAGGTTTATCTTCAATTTTTTTACCAATCATATCCCCTGTGGAAATTTTATTAGATGTATTTTCTAAATTTGAAACTTCCTTTCTTTCATCAATACTCTTTAAATGCATGAGCTGCATAATGTACATTTCTAAGGTTAAATTTTCATTTCCAACAATTTTTAAATTATCTATGGTTTTAATTGTTAACTGCCAAAATAAACCAATATCTTGCATGTCTATATTTTTAGAGTATTTATCTACCATTTGTACTTCTGCTTCTGACACAGACATATCTTTTTCAATAGATCCTAAACTTATTCTTCTTCCGAAAAGATAAAGGACCTCTAAAATATCATTCAAAAAGTTTTTTGCGTCTAGCCCATTATTAATGAGTTCATGAAGTAATTTTAAAGCATCTTTTTCGTTTCCACTTAAAACTTCTTTAAATAGTGAAATTACTTTACTTTTATCTGCCAATCCCAACATTTGTCTTATATCTGGTTCTTCGATTTGTTTTTTTTCATCAATTGATTGAGAGATTAATGCTCGGTCTAGTAATGAAATGGAGTCCCTTACTGATCCTTCAGAAGTTCTTGCAATTAATTTAATTGCATCATCAGATATTTTTCCCTTTTCTTTATCAGCAATTTTTTTTAAGTGCTCACATAGCTGGTCAACACTCACTCTTTTAAGGTCAAATCTTTGACATCTGGATAGAATAGTAACAGGTATTTTTCTTACTTCTGTTGTAGCTAAAATAAACTTTAAACTTGGAGGTGGTTCTTCTAATGTTTTAAGTAAACCATTAAAAGCTTGTTTTGAAAGCATGTGAACTTCATCAATAATAAATATTTTAAACTTTGCGCTTGTAGGACTATATTTTGAGTTTTCAATTAGTTCTCTTACATCATCGATGCCGGTTTTAGATGCAGCATCCATTTCTAAAATATCAATATGATGAGAATTTATAATTTCTTGGCAAGTTGCGCAAAATTTCTCACTGGAACATGAAGCTTTTGGATTCTCATTTTTTTGACAATTCAGAGCTTTAGCAATTAATCTGGCTGTTGTTGTTTTTCCAACTCCTCTTATTCCGGTCAAAAGGTATGCGTTAGGAGTTTTACCAATCTTAATTGCATTAGTAATTGTTTGTGCCATTACTTCTTGACCAATCAAATCCTTAAAATCTTGAGGTCTATATTTAAGTGCTAGAATTTTATTTGTCATTTTTAAAGAGGCAGGCAACAACCTGAATAATTTTCACTACGGCTGCTTCTTTTCAGATCTGACCGGGTTTATGAAACATCCACCTGATGCCAACCTCAATATGAGTATATCAAGATCAATTTAAATACTACAAGTGTTGATTTGAATTTTGTGGACTATTTTTGCCTAAATGTTGAAGATTCATACACTCCCAATATATTTAAAGTTTCTGTATGAAAGCCTAGTTCCTCAAGTGCCTTTTTTACTCCAGATTGTTCAAGATGGCCGTCTATATCTAGATAAAAATTTGCCTGATCAAAAGTATTTTTAACTGAAAAACTTTCTAATTTTGTTAAATTAACTTGGTTAGTAGCAAAACCACCTAGGCATTTATAAAGAGCAGATGGTTCACTTTTCACTCTAAAGATGCAACTAGTAATAAATTTTTTTCCATTTACTAACTCTGGTTGTTCTATATTTTTCCCCATAATTAAAAAACGAGTTACATTTCCTTTTTCGTCTTCAATATTTTTTTCTAATATCTTTAATTTATAAATTTTTGCTGAAAGATTAGATGCTATAGCTGCGATAGATTTATCATCTCCTTCAGCTAATTCTTTAGCCGACCCTGCTGTATCTGCTGAGATAATAGGCTTAAATTTTTTTTTATTTATTATATTCTGACATTGTCCAATAGCTTGAGCATGACTTCTTACAAATTTAATATCATCTAAGTTTGCCTCAGGTTTGCAAAGTAAATTATGTTCGACTTTTAAAAAATATTCTCCATGTATCTGAAGTTTGTATTTTGGAAGTAAATAGTGAATATCAGCAACTCTTCCTGCTAAAGAGTTTTCTATAGGTATAACGATTCTGTAACTTGTGTCATTATAAGCTTGTTTGAATGTTTCCTCAAAAGTAGAACAATTTTTTATCTCAACATTTTTAAATAAATTTTCTACGGCGATGTGAGAGTAAGCGCCCAGCTCACCTTGTATTGCAATTTTAACTTTAGTCATTTTTTTCCATTATTTTTTTTACCTCTGTTAAATCCTTTTTAGTATCAACACTAAGTGGAGATGTATTAATATAACCAACATGTATAGACATATTATTTTCTAAAGCTCTAAGCTGTTCTAATTTTCTTTCTAATTCAAGTCTTGATCTTTCACAGCTTACATACCTCACTAAAGCTTTATTAGTAAAGGCATAAATACCAACGTGATGATAGACATTTTCATAAGTTTTTACTGAAGTTCTGAAAAAATCAGTAGCTTCACCAAAATTATTGGGTTCGAGTTTTTTATTTACAACTACTTTCACATTGTTTTTATCGTTGAATTCCTCATCTGAATTAAATGAGCTTGCTAAGGTTCCAATGTCACATTTTTCTTTGGCCATATAATAAATTAGACTTTCAATAGCTTGGGGATCTATATTTGGCATATCTCCCTGTAAATTTATAATAACATTTGGCTCACTTTTAAGATGCTTCTTAAACACTTCGTAAATTCGATCTGTTCCGGTTTGATGACCAAACGAAGTAAGTATAGCTTCTCCTCCGTTTTCTGTAATTACATCAATAATTTTTTGATCTGGTGTTGCAACATAAACATCGGCCATATTTATTTTTTTTGCCGCATCATAAACGTGAAGAATCATCTCCTTGTTGTTTATAAGTTCAAGTGGTTTGTTGGGGAGCCTTAAAGCATTTAACCTTGATGGTATTATTATTGCAATTTTGTTCATAATTATGCGTCTCATAGACGCAAAAAAAAATTAAGTAATTTTAAGTTTTTTTATAAAAGTCATGTTATACGTCAGTTAGGTTTTTACCAAAATTATGGACAGTTTTGAATTAAATAAAATAATCGCTGCAATACTTTTAACCGTTTTAATCATTATTGGTATTGGTAAATTTACAGATGTCTTATTCCATGTCGAAAAGCCAAAAGAATCTGCCTATAAAATAGAAGGTTTAGAAGTTGTTTCTACTTCAGCTAATTCATCAGAGACGAAGTCTAAAGTTGTTGAGGTGGTTGATATCAAGGCACTTTTAGCAATGGGAGATATAGGACATGGGGAAAAAGTTTTTAAAAAATGCTCTGCCTGCCACATGATAGCGAGCGGTGGAAAAAATATGATTGGTCCTAATTTATGGAGCGTAATCGGTAGAACAGCTGGTTCTGTAGCAGATTATAAATATTCAAAAGCTATGGTGGCATACGGCAAGGAGTGGACTTTTGAAGAAATGAACAGCTATTTAATCAAACCACAAGCTTACATTAAAGGAACTAAAATGGCCTTTGCTGGTTTAAGGAAAGAAAAAGATAGAGCTTCAGTTATTTTATTTATGAACTCTAAAAGCAATAGTCCAAAAACACTTCCTTAGTTTAAGCACCATTTTATGATGCTCTTTTGAGCATGCACTCTATTTAAAGCTTGTCTCCAAACTACAGATTTTTTTCCATCTATAATTTCATCCGTAACCTCTTCGCCTCTTCCAACAGGCAAACAGTGCATAAAGATTGCGTCTGAATTAGCTTTATTCATTATTTTTTTATTCACTTGATATGGTTTTAAAATTTTCTTTTTAGATTTTTTATCGACCTTATCATTCATTGAAACCCATTTATCTGTCATCACGCAATCTGAATTTTTAACAGCTTCATCAGGTTTCGTTGTTACCGTGAGATTTACTTTATTTTTTTTTGCCCAATTTAATATATCTTTATTTGGTGAGTACTTTTTTGGACAACCAATTTTGAGATTAAAATTGAATTTTCCTGCAGCCTCAATTAATGAATTAGACATATTGTTATTTCCGTCACCTAACCAAGAAATTGTTTTTCCAGATATTAAACCATTGTTTTCTTCAAAAGTTAGAATGTCTGACATGATTTGACAGGGATGACCTATATCTGACAAACCATTAATGATTGGTATGTTTAAATGTTTACCAAACTCTTCGAGGTTTTTATGTAAAGATGTTCTGAGCATTACAATATCGACGTACTCTGTTAAAACTTTTGCTGTATCTTTTAAAGTTTCGTCTCCTTTACCATAATGAATTCCATCTGGATTTAAAGTTATAGATGTTCCTCCTAATTGCTTTGTCGCAATATCAAAAGACATTCTTGTTCTTGTTGAAGGTTTCTCAAAAATCATTGCCATAGATTTTCCTTCAAAAGGTTTATCTTCGTCTATAGCTGACTTATTAAAATCTTTTCTTTTAAGTTTTCTAACTTTTGCTTCATCTATAATAGCTCTAAGAGCATTAGAAGAATGATCAGATATATTTATAAAATTTTTCATTTATAGTTTTTGCAAACTTTCTCTATTATTTTTAATCCTAATTTAATTTCTTTCTTTGTGACATTTAAAGGCGGCAAAAGTCTGACAACATTTTCTCCCGCTCTAACTGTAAGAAGTTTATTATCTAATAATTTTTTAATAAAGCTTGTTTGGTCTCTATAAAGACACAGTCCTAGTAATAACCCTTTGCCTCTAACTTCTTTAATAACCTTGGGGTATTTTTCTTTGAGTTTATTTAATTCGCTTAAGAAATATTTACCATTATTTGTTACATTTCTTAAAAAATCTTTTTTAAATATAATATCCATTACAGCATTACCTGCACTCATGGCTAATGGATTGCCTCCAAAGGTGGACCCGTGTGTACCTGGCTTCATACCTGAAGCAACTTTTTTATTTACTAGTACAGCTCCAATTGGAAAACCACCTCCTATACCTTTTGCGATAGGGACAATATCAGGTTTTATTTTTGCATGTTCAAATGCAAAAAATTTTCCACTTCTGCCAATTCCACATTGAACTTCATCAAGTATTAATAAAATTTTTTTTTTATTACAAAGTTTTCTTAATCCTTTTAAACAATAATCAGGAATAACTTTTATTCCACCTTCTCCCATAATTGTTTCAACCATGATTGCTGCCGTTCTACTAGTAATGGCTTTTTCTAATCCCTTATGGTCTCCAAAATTAAAATGGTCAAAGCCGTCTGCTTTTGGACCAAAACCTTCTGTAGCCTTTTTGCTATTGCTAGCAAAAATAGTAGCAATCGTTCTTCCATGAAAACTATTATTAATACATAAAACTCTATTTTTTCTAGGTTGACCTTTTGAATAAAAATATCTTCTAGCAAATTTTATGGCAGCCTCTGTTGCTTCTGCACCTGAGTTTT
>Ga0233444_10005297_pt1 | contig 11977 bp, 8 predicted proteins | sample SI_124_October20_6_FD_182792 | JGI IMG/M metagenome (GOLD analysis project Ga0233444, IMG submission 182792) | Seawater microbial communities from Saanich Inlet, British Columbia, Canada - SI_124_October2016_10_MG | ecosystem: Environmental > Aquatic > Marine > Inlet | place: Canada: British...
CTCCTGCACCGACTCCTGCACCGACTCCTGCACCGACTCCTGCACCGACTCCTGCACCGACTCCTGCACCGACTCCTGCACCGACTCCTGCACCTACAGTCATTGAAGAATATGAAGTTAGCACATCTCCAATAATGGAAACATATACAGAGAATCAAACTTCGACCAGAACTACTACTAGCACTTCAACAGCTACTGTAACTCAAACAGCTACAGTCACTGATGTGAATGATAAAGAAAGTGAAGTTGAGGTAGAAGTAGAGGTAGAGCTTTCTGAGGTTGTTGACGAAACTGTAACTACTCCTGTTGAAGTTTCTGTTCAAACTGGAGTTGCTACTCAAACAGCTACAAGAACCAAGTAACAGTAAAAATTTGGCTTTTAAAGGCTCTTCATTAGAAGAGCCTTTTTTTTGTGTTTAATATTTGTAATAAAACCTCAGTTTTACATGCTTGAGAAATGGATGCAGAGATTGAATTGTTTCTTCAGCAAGTCCTTCGGGGCCATATTTAACAGAAATCTTAGTATCCCAGCCTATATCATTAGACTCTAAATCCATGACAATTTGTTCTTCAGATTCTACCAATCTAACAAGGGCAGCCTCTAATGCATATAGACGAGGGTTATCAAAGTCATATATCAATCTGCCTCTACCTTGCTCTAATATGCCATCAACGCTTTCAATTGGGTTTTTGAGCACAAAGTTATGTTCAAGACCATTAGTTTCAATAATTATTCCTTTATAGGTCTTAAAGGTCACATTGTCTCGCCCAACCCAAGTGAAGATGTTGTTCTTTATAGAGCTAAGAACTAGAGTTGCGTCCTGTTGACCAAGCTCAACTGTAATAAAGGAAAACTGTTGATTTTTTATATAATCTTCACTCGGGCTATAAGGCTTAAAACTATTCAATACCCTTTGGGGTGTTTCAACCAATAGAGGGAAATAATAGCTATTACAACTTGCTAGAAAGACCAGGGGAATAATTATTTTTAATTTATTCATATACATTCTTCCATGCATGAGTAATTGACCAGCTACTTCCTTGGTCTGTGACACCCCATAATGGAAGTCCGTGTGTAACCTGGGCTGCACCATCTCGTGTTACAGGTCTTATGCCCCACGAAAATGATCTTTTTAGGTATGAGGTGGAGAAGAAGTCTATAGGAATTATAAAGAAGACACCCTTATCAAATGCGCCCTCCCCGAACTCTTCTTTGCTTATATCAGTTCTTGAAAAGAATGCTCCAACAGACATCCCTGTTTCAAATCTCCTTGAAATATCCAATGTATAGCCTGAATCTCCAGCTAAATATTTGCCACCTTTCAACCTGATTAATACTCCGCTATTTGGCTCTGTAAAGTAAAAGGTTACATGTCCAGTAGATGTCTCATAATCTCTAAATGTTAAATCTTGTTTATAATCCCTTTGCCTAACCCTCCAGGCTTCAAAACCAACCCCATAATTTTTTTCAAATGGCCTATATAAAAACTCTCCACCATACCCTCCGAACATTCTCTCAAAGATTCCAGCACTAAATTTCGTGTAAATATTCTTGTATGGGTTTGCAAAAGAATTGAATTGCAGTCTATCAATTGTAAATTTATCTCCTTCTTGTAAGTAATCAACTATGTCAGTTCGCACATGGGGAATTATGCTATCTGAAGCAAGCGTGATCTCGTTAAAGTCTCCAAGCACCCCTAAGCTAAATTTTCCTAATAAAGAAAGATCTTTGTTTATCATTAATTCAGAATCCATCGTTAGCCTTAATGTTCCAAAGAAGAAGCCGTCTGGTCCACCAATTTGAGATACTATGTCAGGCTCAATGTTATAATGAAAAGCAGGGTATTCTGCTATCGGCCGATAAATAAAATCATTTTTATTGAGCGTATATCCCTCAATCAATGAATCTTTTAAGAAAAGCTCGGGAGTTTTTCTACTCAAACTATTTTTAAAGTTTTGCCTAGAGATTGAGATAGAATTTAAGCCCATCTCTCCATTAAGATTTGTAACTTTGAAGCGATCAATAGTATCTGGGGCTACTTCGTCTAATGTCCTAAGAATTCTTGTGGCTGCAATACCATAATTAGTAAATTTATTTTGTTGATATGCAACATGAAATTCACCTTTATGTATATTTGCATATTTCAAAGTAAAGTTTCTATCTTGCAAATTAGTTAATGCAGCCCTGTAAGTAAATAAATCAGACTTAGCGGTTACTCGTCTAACTATCTCATTATTCTCAACTGGTATATGGGGATCTAATTTTCTTCTCCCATTTTCTTGCTTTCCTGCATGAATTTTATATGAGAATCCAAAGTTTAATGTATTACCCTTAACGTAGGCCAATTTAACAAAGAAATTTTCTGAAATTGACTTTACTAGACCAATATTCACGCGTGAGTCCTGAATGACAGGTTCTCTTCCCTCCCTTTCATAATTCGTAGCATCTAATTCTACTTTAAGCCTTAAGCCATTCGTCTTTGGGATAAATAATTCTATTCCTCCAAACAATCCAGACTTTCCTGTAAATAATGTATTGAAGTTTAAATCGCCTCCTTCACTGGTTGCTTCTAAATCTCTTTCTTGTCTTGCATAAAATCTATCACTCAAATTACCTAATGGATTTTTAAAGGAATTATTACTTAATACTCCCCAACCCATTCCGACAGTGAAATCAGCATTCTTGATTCTCTTTGAAGCAACGATAAATTCTGAAGCAAAAAGACTGGTGCCCCCAATATCTCTAACTCCAATGGCTAACTGTGGCATAAAATTTGATTCCTCAAGCAATCTAAATTTCAAATCAATACCTTTGTCTTTCAAGGATTGGTTTCCACTAAAAGAAGACACATCACTATATAGTGCGTTATTTATATCGGTGTATTGATATGAGGCTTCCATCCAACTAAAGGGATATGCAATGATGGATCCCCTAAGGTATGGATCATTATGTGACCAAGAAAAAGCTAGTGTTCCTTCTTCGAAGAAGCGTGCATTTGGAGCCTGGACTAAGCCCAAAGTGCCATAATTTGAGAATGAAGGATAAGTATTTGGATAAATATAATCGGTAATTTGAGCTGTTACAGCCGTGCTATAAAGGAGTAATAAGCTTATTGCTTGTCTTGCCCTTGTCACAAAAGCTCTTATATCTTCTAGTCGTTAATACTATTTAATGAAGCCAATGATAAAGCTAAGCTACTAAATATCGGAGCAACGACCGCAGCATAATTTATACCATCAAGTTGCCCAATCTCTCTAGGAACATAAATAATTGTTCCAGGATAGATATCAACATTCTTTCTAAAACTTAAAATGGATTCATTGTATAAGAAAGCATCGCCGTTTGGATGGATGATGATTGACCTATTTTTTTCTGCATATTTGCCATGACCTCCAGATCTTTCAATATAATCTTTCCCAGAATTATTGGGTTTATAGAGTCTTGCGCCCGGATTTAAAACATCCCCAAGAACATAAACTTCAGATTTATACTCAGGTATAACAATTTTATCTCCATTAGAAAGAGATATATCCAAATTAGAATTACCCCTTATTTTATTTATATCAAATTCAGCGGTAACTCTTCCAATAGGCTTGGTATTCCTGAATTCATTAAGTATTAATGCGAATGAGTCTCCACCCGCTACCTGAGCAGCATTTGCATTAGATGCTATAAACTTAATCATGTCTTGATAAATTCTTTCATTAATTTGTTTTTCAACCTCTTTGGTAGAAACTCTTGTAAGAGCTCCTGCAAAGGTATAAGCGTTCTCAGTGTATCCTCCAGTTAGAGCCAAAAGCTCAGAAAGCCTGGTTCCTTTTTCAAGAGTGTATTCACCTGGAATACTCACTTCACCAGAAATATTGACTTTTATCTGATTTACAAAACTGGGCTCAATAGAGTTCATACTAAAAGCGTCGCCATGGATAGGGATAAAGTTGTTCACCTCATCCTGGTTGAGTGTTTTGTATATGGCGCCTTGATTACTGGCTCTGCTTAACTGGAATGGAAAATCGGTCTTAAAAGGCGTAGGTTTAAATCCTGAAAATTTAAGAATATCTCCAAAACTTTCTCCGGGAAGTATTTCATAAATAGCACTGAAAAAAGATTCTGATGACAAATTAATTTCTGCACCCTTGGTCTCTACGACTATTGAATCACCGCTTCTCAATGAGTGAGTAAATCTAGAATCACCAAAAGCTATTAAATTATAGAGGTCAATTTTTTCTATCACTTTATTGTTTCTTTTATGCAAAATAGAGCGATAAGACCCCAAGTCAGTGATTCCGCCAGCATTGAAAATTGCTTGAATGACAGATGCGCCACCTTGGAGAATATACAATCCTGGTTGAGATATATTTCCAACCATAAGAATATTCATATCTCTTAGGGCGCTCAACGTTACGACAGCGTCTACTCCAATAAAAGTTTCCAAGACTGCTTCTTCAATAAGCTTTTGAGCTTCTTGAAATGTTTTAGAAGCAAGATAAATTTTTCCAACTTCGGGAATATGAAAGCCGCCATCTCTTTTAATCTCGATCCTTGTTGGTCTCTGAAACCCTTTTTGAGTGCCCACCAATTGCACCGTGAGCTTGTCTCCAACGTCCAAAATATAATCAGCACCAAAATTTGGCTCGTTTACTGGTAAAAAAGTAGATTGGTAAGAAGAAAAAAAATCTTTTCCAAATCTTCTTAACTCAGGATCATTATTAGAATATTTAGATTTAATTTCAGATTTTATTTGCGCTAGTGTTCTCTCAGCATCTTTTAAGCTTGCTTCAAGATTTGTAACTCTTGTTTTAGGATCTACAGCATCAATTGCTGGATCCTCAAGATTCTGTCCATCCAAAAGATCACCCCTTAAATCTGGAGGTAATGAACTAAGAAATGATTCATTAATATTGCTACTCATCATCGCCTCAATGCCTTGAGCATTAAGATTAAAGGACAGTAAAAGGGGTATAACTGGAAGGAGCTTTAATTGTTTTCTTATCAATTTCATATTCAAGATAGACCTACTCAATAAATGTGCTCAATTTTTGAAATATTTGGCGCGTTAACTTATAAATTAGATGTATATAATAACAGATTCTAAATTAAAAATATTGCGCTTCTTTATTTCAAATACTATAAAAATCGCCTATACAGAGAATAATGATAATCAACTACAGATGAAACTTGAAAAGATTTTTCTGCCAATAATCTACCCTGTTTACCCATGTGCTTTGATAAAGATTCATCTGAAATCAATTCAATTATTGCATTTGCTAAGGCTGTAGAGTCTTTTATTGGAACCAAGAGACCTGATCCTTGATTTATGATAGCATCCCTGCATCCAGGATGATCAGTTGTAATAACCGGAACACCACTAGCTGCAGCCTCTAAAAGCACTTTTGGCACTCCTTCTGGATAATATGATGGTAAAACAAATAAACTAGCTGAAGCCATTAGTTCCGGCATATCAATTCTATTATCCCCCAAATAGTCAATGCCATATTTTTTGACCAAATTCTCAAGTTCACTTTTAGAAATAGAGGTTGGGGAGATTGAATCAATTGGGCCAGAAAGTCTAAATTTTACATCATCGTTGATAGTACGCTTGACAATCTCTGCAGCCTCACAATACTCTTGAATGCCTTTATCAAATAATATTCTTGAAGACATCAATATATATTTTTCAGAATTGATGACTTTTTTTAAAGGTGAAAACTCATTTATATCAACGCCTGAGCCTAAGATCATTAAGATTTTTTCTTTAGTAAGCACTTTATTACTTAACAATACCTGGCTATCGGAGGTATTTTGACATATTACGCCAATCTCCTTTCTATCAAAAATAAAACTAAGAACCTTTATCAGAACCCAAAGCCTGACTCTCTTTAATAAAGTATCTGAGTTGAATGCAGGACCTAATCCTGAAATTGATCCAACAAATGGAGTTGATGTTAATCTAGCAATAATGCCTAGGGCTAGAATAGGTTTTATCGTTACTGCATGTATTAAATCTGGTTGAGCTTTTTTAATAAGTTTATATACTTGAAAAAATTCAAAAATAGAATGTAAAATTGATGTTGAGCTTCTACTCAAGGGACTCTCTAAAAAATTAAATCCATCAATCTTTTTCTCTGCATGACTTCGGGTAAATTCAGAATAAACAGACAAATCTATATTGTTTTTTTTTGCAGCTTTGGCTACTGGCAGTCTATGAGACAAAAAGAACCAGTCAACGTTTACAAACATAAAAATTTTTTTCATGGGCTCTTAATTATCCCCAGTCCTCAGAATGCCAAAGCTCATCAACAACTCGGTTATAAACCTTTTCAGAGCTAGGTGTTGCATCAATAATATGATAGTTTTCTCCCAGAAACTTGACTCCTGAATTTACTGCAAATCTATCTTTTATTTCAGCTTCAGTTTCTTTGCCAAATTTAGTACGCAAAGCATTTCTTTGAATAGCGACCTCCAATGGTACTGAGAGTTGAAAAATAAATTTCGCATGTTGAATTGATCTATATAGTTTTTGCTCAAGGCTATAACAATATTGATATAAAGCTCCCCTTGATTTATTTGCTGGTATCCGCGGTGAGTCCATTTTTCCATTTTCTAGACCAGGGTAACGATCACAAATTACTAGATATCCCTTTCTACTATAATCAAAAGCTTGTTTAGACAGAATTTTTCTATCATAGGCCAACAGTACTGATCTCAGAGCATAAATTAATGATACGTTTTTTGACGACACCCCAGTGTGTGATTTTTTCGTTAAGAATTTCAGTCTTTTTAGAAAACTATAAACAGAGATAAAAAAGTTAAAGAAAAAAGTTACAAGATTTGATGAAGGTCTACCTAAGTGGAATACTTTTGTGCAGAAATGTGAAGAGAAATTAGCTTGTAAGCTTGAAACAAGAGAAGATTTACCAGATCCATCTAGCCCACAAACCGCCACTAAGGTACCAGGAATTAAAATTTTTTGCTTTTTTAAAAAAAATTTATTCAATAGCCGAACAATAAAATTATTAATAATAAATGTCTGATATTTAACAAAATCCCTTCTCTTAAACCTTTTAAGTTTTTTTTTAAATTTTATTGATGAGTAAAATTTCTTAATGAAAGTTGATGATTCATACACCTGATTTAGCTTCTTGAGCTCTTCAATAGATATTTCCAATTCTGGAATACTCTCATAGTTAAAATCATGAGCGATATAGTTCCACTCCTTTGAGTATTTTTCTAATTCTCGAAAATATTGCGTCAAGCCATATACTGAACCAATTTTTAAGAAATATCTAATCAAAAAAATTGAACGCTGAGCAGAAGAATTTAATGTTGGCAGCTCTGAAGAAGTTTCTATGTTACTAGTTAAATACCTTTCAAGAGGAAGATCATAATTCTTAGAAACATGTTCTCCAGTTATTATCTTAAAATACACATGAATATGCACAAATATAGAGTTTTCCTTATCTAGGCCATAATAATGTTCTATATAACTGTGGCTAGCTTGATAAGAGAGGACTCTCCTAAAGCCTTCTTTTTTAGCTATGTCTTCAAATTGAACTTTCTGGCTAATTGGGACATACAGATCCAAGTCTCCAATTCCATTTAAATGGTCTGCAACTGCATGGTTATCCTTCCAATTACAAAAAATAATATTTTTTGCATGTAATGCTTTAAAAAGACTATTAAAAACTTGCAGCATCATCAAAAACTTTAAATTTTTTACATAAACTAGGATATTGGGATAGCAAAAATTTTTCAATCTCCTGAATTCTGCCAGCAAAAGTACTCAAGGTTATAAATTTAAGACGCTTGTGGCCTCTGCTCAATAATCTAGCCTGGATAATATCTTGTTCTGGAGATCTTAAGATGTATACGTTGATCATTTGAAGCTCGTCAGAAATAAAATTGGTTACAATCTTAGAATCTGTCTCTAGAAAAAGAAAAGGGATATGTGATATTCCTTCATCTACTACAATTTTCAGATCTTGATATTTAGCAGGGTTTTGATGCCGATGAAAAATACCAAATTTTGAAACGCAATTAAAAAAAATATTTAATTTAAAAAGAAATGAGACATTCTCAGCTAATGACCAACCAAATATAATTTTTGATCTTTGAAGCCCAAGAAAATTAATCCCTGATAAGAAATATAGTATTTTTTTTGGGAATCTATTTTTTATATGCCTTATAAAATAATCTAGACTAATCTGATTTAGGATTGTGGATTTTCCAGCGCAAGGTTGGCCAGTGATTTCTATATAACTCATAACTAGTCTATCTTTATATTAACCTCTTTTATTTGAAAGCAATGAATAGACTTTCATATATTCTCCAAGCATATTATCTAGGCCAAAATTTTTGATGGAATATTCTCGTGAAGTTTCTCTTTCGGACTTTATGGAATCAATACTGTCTGCTGATATCTGAAGGGCGTTTACAACATCTGAAAGACTAGATGCGTCAACAAATATACACCTAGTTGAAGGTGGAGAAATTTCTTCATGAGGCGGAATAGTTGATAGAATTAAAAAACATCCAGCATACATTGATTCAAGTACAGCAATTGGAAGCCCTTCTCCATTGGACAGAGAGATTGAAATATCAGCCTCAAGCATATGCTCAACAGTCACGTTTCTAGATACACGACCTTTAAATCGGATATCTAGATTGGAATTAAGTTGTTGAGCAAATTTATTAAGAGCTTCTTTATTGGCACCATCCCCTAGAAATACTAACTCACAATCAACCGTAATTTCTTTCAACGCTTTAAGCAATGAAATTTGATTCTTGGTATTATTTAACGCGCCCACACATAGAATCTTTACTAATGAGGTGTCACTAAAATGCTTCGTGGCATCCTTGTTGTTTTTAATTTTATCAATTCTTTCATTATCAAAACCATTCACGATAGCAATAGTTTTTTTTGCTATAAAAAAATTTATAACTTTTGGGATACTTTCTCTACTGGATTGACCACATGTACAAATTTTTCTGGCAACAAGCATAACTACGAAATTTAGAATCTGATTCCTAAACTTAATGACATTCCAACTATTATGGAGTGTAAAAACAGTTTTCTTGAAGATTGAAATCTTAAATGGAAAGGCTGCAATTAAAAGAATCATTCCAGTTACGCCGCTATGAATATGCACTACATCGAAATTGTGTCGCTTAATTAAATTTCTAACCACTTTTATCATTTTAAAAACAGAGCCATCTCCATGAAAACCTGCAATACTATCTTCAATTGGTATTTCATTTTTTAATAACGAGCAATAAGTTTGATCTACAGCTTTCTTTAATCCCAATGAAAATTGATTATACGGAGCGCTAGTAGGATTTAATGTTGTAGCTAATCTAAGTAATTTCATAGGTTATAACTCAATACAGATAAATTAAGTAAAAATAATTTTCATGGCTTAGTTTCTAAAGCAGTATATAGTCAATATCAATGTTAGCTAACTTTACTGTAATTTTATTGTCTGTAATTCTTTTGTAACCAAGCTACAAAAGAATACAAACCATAATAACCTCTTTTGTGATGGCTATTTCTATTTTGTAAGAGAGAGAACCCATTGATTCCTGTGTTGGCTTGCAAATAATTATTATCTTGTTCAGTAAAAATATTTTGATACGACTGTGTTTTCCATCCGAAGCCTGTTTTTGGTAGGCTCCATCCAGCATGATTTAATTGAGATTGATATATTTTTTTAAGTACTGTCTTTGGACCATCTTGCATCATTACTGATGATGATATATTCAAAGCTGCATCAATAATTTTATTATTTAAAAATAGAGGTCTTGCTTCAACAGAGTTATACATAGAAGCCCTATCAACTTTATATAACATTTGATATGGGAGCTTAAACCTGAGATTAAGTATCCTAAACTTATCCAGAGGTCTGAGGCCATCAAGATCATCTAATATAGTATCTATGTAATGAAATGGATCATAATCTGTATCAATTAAATCCTTCCATTCTCTTTTCTTAAACCCATTGCATGACAAGTCAATTAATAGGTCTTTCTCGGGCAAAAAAAATCGCGTTAAATTTAAACTTCTATATCTTGAAATAGGCTTAGCAAAAATTTTCCCTGGCAATCTTATGAAAGGGTCAAACCGAGCATCAAGAAATTTTTCTAATTTTGATAAATTAGAAAATGATGAATAGCCACAAAATAATTCATCCGCACCATCACCAGTTAAAGCTACCGAATATCCTGATCTTTTTACAGACTCAAAAACTATATTACTAGGGATAATGGACGTATCATCAAATGGACTCTCGCAAATTTCAGAGATTAATTTTAATGAATCCTCAACATCATTGTTGGATATTTCTCTGATTAGATGATTCTCATGCTTTAAAGCCTCAGCCAATGATAGTGATCTTAGCTTCGCATCATCTCCCTCACCAAAATCAGCAGTTATTGCAGCAATATTTTTATTTATTTTTCTGGCATTAGAGAAAATTAAGCTAGAATCAACTCCTCCACTAAATAAGCATGCAACATCAATACTTGCATTCATTCCATCTCTTATGGAGGAAGTAATGGCCTCTGTGGTTAGCTCAGTTGCTGAATTAAGATTTGTAATCTCATCGGTGATGATTGGCTTCCAAAAATGAGAGGATCCATGATTGATTAATTTATTGTGAACAAAAGAAAATTCCATGAAGGTTCCCGGCATTATTGAAAACATATTCTCATACATCGTGCTGGGTGCTGGGATAAAACCAAAGGTTATAAAATCAATAAAGGACTCTTTCCTAACCTTCCCACGGAATTTTTCAGGCACAAAGTTTTCTGTTGAGCCAAAAAAAAGTGATCTAGAGTTATGTGAATAATAAAGAGGTTTTTGACCAACCCTATCTCTTCCCAGAGTCAGATATTTTTTATCAATATCGAAGCAGGCAATAGAAAAAAAACCATTAAATTTCGAGAATGCTTTTTTTCCCCAATGATACATAGACACCGCTACAACCTCTGTATCAGAAACTCCGTGAAAGCTATAACCCTCTCTTTCAAGGTCTAGCTTTAGAGAGTCTTTATTGTATAAGTTTCCATTAAATAGAATAATAAGATTTTTAAAATGAAATGGCTGAACGCCATCGTCTTGACTGCCATGAATAATTAGCCTTGAATGAGTGGCTAAAAAATTTTGAACATCTATTGCCTTATTTTGATCAGGCCCTCTTCTTGTTAGAGGCTCATTAATTGCTTTTAAATGAGTATTAAAATCATGATGCTCAATAAAACCAAAGTTGCCTAGTATCCCACACATATCTAATATTTATCCAAAACGTTGTTCCATTTTTGCATAATGCTACCAACTGAATATTTATCTCTTATATGGGCAGAATTATTTGATATTTTTATTCGGAATGGTTCATCAATAATAACCTTTTTGATGGCCTTTGAAAGACCGCCCTCATTTTCTTGTGGGTTAATTAATACACCATTGATCCCGTTCTGAATCATGTCTCTGGGACCTGTATCACAATCAAAACTAATGCAGGGTAATTCATATGACATAGCCTCTAGCAGAACGTTTGGAAATCCTTCTACCAAGGAACTAAGAATAAATAAATCTGCTCTTTTATACCACTCAGACATATTTCCAACACTGCCAGGTAGAAAAATTCTATCCCTAGCTTTTAGTTCAATTAATAAATTATCTAAATTTTCTCTTTCTTCCCCCTCTCCAAGGATCACCAAATCCCAGCTATGATGTTCATCTTTAATACGGCAAAAAGCTTTTATCAATAAATCAAACTGCTTAAATTTATGTAGCCTCCCAGAAGCAAGAATTAGATTTCTGTGCTTTTGAAGAGCTGTATTTGGATCAATTGTATTGCCTTTTTGTAACGGCAATGGATAGGAAATTGGATTGGGTATTACGTCCACATTAATTTTGGGGAAATGTTGACGTAACCAAATCCTACTTTCGTCAGTCTGAACAATAATGCTTTTAACATT
>Ga0233444_10005299_pt1 | contig 11976 bp, 10 predicted proteins | sample SI_124_October20_6_FD_182792 | JGI IMG/M metagenome (GOLD analysis project Ga0233444, IMG submission 182792) | Seawater microbial communities from Saanich Inlet, British Columbia, Canada - SI_124_October2016_10_MG | ecosystem: Environmental > Aquatic > Marine > Inlet | place: Canada: British...
GCAAGTCCAGAATATTTGGTCCCTCCCCAATATAAAGTGTCCCAACCATAGTTACCTGCAAAATTTACTTTACCAAACCAATCCCCTCCTCTAGCTCCATGATTGGTCATGTAAACCTCATTATCTATAGGAGATAAAGCCATTCCTTGAACATTTCTAATTCCAATTTGATAAATCTCAGGTAACCAATTTGGCTTTCCTTTAAATTTGGGATTATCTTTGGGAATGGTTCCATCTAAATAAACACGAATAATACTACCAGGATGCTTACTTGGATCTTGGGCGATACTATCTCCTCCACGCTCTCCTGCAGATATGTAAAGATGCTCACCTTTAATGACCAATCTAGAGCCAAAATGATAGCCGCTGTTAATGGGAGGATTGGCTTGAAAAATATTAGTAAAGTTTAATTCACTTTTGTTAAATTTCGCTCTAGCAGCTGAAGTGCTTGATGTTCCAGATCCTCTGTCCTCTGAATAAGAAACATAAACATACCCTTGATGATACAAAACATCGAGAAGACCTCCCTGACCATCTTCTAAAATATTTAAATTATGTTTAATGTTTTTTCTAGTATTGTTAGCTTTGTTAAACAAAACTAAATTTCCAGACTTTTCTGTAATAAGATAGGTCTGCTCTTCAACTATAGTTAGGGACCATGGTGAATTTAATTGGTCTAATAATTTAGTTAGCTTAACTTCTGAAAATGATGAACTTGAAAAGAAAAGAAAAAAAACAAAGGATAGTAAGCACTTTTTCATAAGTGTCTTAAGCTAGAAGTGCCAAATTCAATAACGAATATGGCACTTACTATAAAAATAATTAGTTAAGTTTTGGAAGGTCTGCATTCATGACCTTGGTCCAAACTGCAACAAAGTCTTTTACAAATTTTTCCTTGTTGTCGTCTTGAGCATACACTTCCGCATAAGATCTAAGTATAGAATTAGAACCAAACACCAAGTCAGCTCTTGATGCAGTAAATTTAACTTTCTTTGTTTTACGATCAATAATGTCGTAAGAGTTTTTGCCTGTTGGTTTCCACGTATATTTCATATCTACCAGATTAACAAAAAAATCATTGGTTAAAGCTCCTACTTTGCTAGTTAGTACTCCTTTGTTTTTTGCAGATGCATGATTTGTTCCTAACACTCTCATACCTCCTACAAGACAGGTCATTTCTTGTGCGGTTAAACCCATTAAAGATGCTCGCTCTAACATTAGTTCCTCTGGCATTACAGAATAATCCGCTTTTGTATAATTTCTGAATCCGTCATGATGAGGCTCAAGCCATTTGAAACTTTTCACTTCAGTTTCTTTTTGAGTAGAATCTCCTCTTCCAGACTTAAATGGAACCTTGACTTTAGAACCTGCTTTCTTGATTGCTTTTTCAAGCCCAACGTTACCAGCAAGAATAATTACATCAGCAACAGTGGATTTTGTTTTTTTTGCAATATTTTCAAGGACTTTTAAAACCTTAGAGAGTCTTTTAGGCTCATTAGCTTCCCAATCCTTCATGGGTGCTAGACGAATTCTTGCACCGTTAGCTCCACCTCTTTTGTCAGTTCTTCTATAAGTTCTTGCGCTATCCCATGCGGTAGCAACTAAATCACTAACACTTAAACTACTTGCTGCGATCATTTTTTTTACTTTTTCTACACTATATTTATTTTTTGCAGATGGAACGTTACCCTGCCAAAGCAAATCTTCTTTGGGCGCCCAAGGGCCAATGTAATTTTTTTTATTTCCCATGGTTCTGTGTGTTAATTTAAACCAAGCACGCGCAAACGAGTCTTCAAAAAATTTTGGATCTTTATAAAATTTTTCTGAGATTTTTCTGTATTCTGGATCCATCGCCATCGCCATGTCAGCGTCGGTAAACATTAATCTAGCTTTCTTTTTAGGATCACCTAAATCGACAGGTTTTTTACTCTCTTCAAGATTAATCGGCTCCCACTGCCAAGCTCCCGCAGGACTCTTTTTACTTTCCCACTGGTAGTTTAACAAAAGATCTAAATATTGATGGTCCCATTTATCAGGATTGGTTGTCCAAGCTCCTTCGAGACCAGAAGTAATTTGATTTACACCTGTTCCATTTTCTTGATTCCATCCAAATCCTTGTTCATGAATATCAGCACCTGCAGGCTCTGGTCCTAAGTTAGCTGGATTACCATTTCCATGAGCTCTTCCAATAGAATGACCTCCAATTGTCAGTGCAGCTGTTTCCACGTCATTCATTCCCATTCGACCAAAAGTTTCTCTAACATCCATTGCAGTTCTTACTGGATCTGGCTTACCTTCTACTCCTTGAGGATTAACATAAACTAATTGAAAGTGTGATGCTGCCAGTGGAGCTTCTAATGAAGAACGATCTTCTGGATCACTATATCTATTCACAGCCAACGGTTCAGTTTCTGAACCCCAGTATACATCTTTTTCTGGTTCCCAAATATCTTCTCTACCGAATGAGAAACCAAAAGTTTTAAACCCAGCCTGCTCATAAGCCATCGTGCCGGCTAAGCACATTAAGTCTGACCAGCTTAATTTATTTCCATATTTTTTTTTAATAGGCCAAAGAAGACGTCTTGCTTTATCTAAATTTGTATTATCAGGCCAAGAGTCTTGTGGAGAAAATCTATGCGATCCTACATTAGGCCTTCCATCAAATTCTCTATAAGTTCCTACTTGGTGCCAAGTTAGCCTAACCATTAAGCCGTTGTAATTTCCTAAATCTGCCGGCCACCATTCCTGACTGTCAGTCATTAATTTAAGTAAATCTTTTTTTAAATTTTTAAAATTTAATTTCTTAACTTCTTTTCTGTAATTTAATTCTGGAAGAGGATTAGTTTTTGTATCGTGCTGATGTAAAATATCTAGATTGATACTATTCGGCCAAAGTCTAGAAGTATTTGATTCACCTGCTTTAGTAATTCCTCCGTGCATGATTGGACATTTTCCTGCAGAATTAGACTTTACAATTTCATTGCTCATGTTATTTTTTAACTCCTTTAAAAAAAATTATTAAATTTTAAAACTTCCTAATAAATATTACAATTTGTTTTTTTTTAATAGCGATAATTAGAAGCAGACCAGATGATCAATAAAAATTGGTTTTTTGATACCAAACTTTTCATTTTCTTGATGTAGATGTTCGTGATGGGAATGTACGAAAACTGGTAATAAATTATTTGAACCTGTTTTTAAGGTATAAACAAAATTTGTACCCCTAAATTTTTTATCCACAACCTCAAGTTTTAAATCACTTTCGTCATCATGGATTAGGTCTTCTGGCTGTATTAGAAGCTCAACCTGCTCGTTAAGGGGATAATCTTTTGAAAACTCCCCCTGAATCTCTCCAAGCTCTTCATTGAAAAGCTTATTTTTTCCTATAACTTTTGCAGAAATTAAAACACCCCTATTAAAAAAATCAACTACTTCTTTGGAATTTGGCTTATGATGTATGTTGTACGGCTTGTCAAACTGGACCATTTTTTTATCAAGTAAGATTCCACAATAATCAGCAAGATAAAAAGCTTCATACTTATCGTGTGTAACTATTATAGAAGTCATCCCTGCTTCTTTTAGAATTTCCTTTAAATTGATTTGCACTTTTTCTGTTAAATTTTGGTCCAAATTTGCAAAAGGTTCATCCAGAAGTAAAAGATCTGGATTGTGAATGATTGATCTTACAACACACACTCTTTGGGCTTGGCCGGCACTAATCTCATGTGGATATTTTTTCTTTAAATTGCTTATAAAAAATAAATCCAATAATTCTTCCATACTAAATTTCAATGGTCCGTTCTTATTTTTTGAGCAAAACAGGGATCTTTGAATTCCAAATTTTATATTCTCCTCTACTGTGAAGTGAGGAAAAAGTGCATTTTCTTGAAAACTTAAAGAAACATTTCTTTCTTCGGGCTCAACAAAAATATTGTTATTATTTAAAATCTTTTCTTTTAAAATGATGGAGCCGCTTGGTATCTTAATCAATCCAGCTATAGCTCTAAGAACAGTTGTTTTTCCAATACCAGAAGGACCCAATAAACAAATACAGTCGCCCTTTTTAGGAATTGAGAGGGAAATATTCTCCAAAACCAGACTGTCTCCAGCAAAAAAATCTACATTATTAATATCCAAATAATTTTTCATTACAGAACTTTAAGTATTGAGAGTGATTATCAATGTCAATCAATAACACAAATTAAATTCAGAAACCCTTTAAAATGTGTTTTTTTGAAATCAAGATAAAAAAACTGGCAAAAAGTATTAAGAACAAGCTAGGTAAAGCTGTGTATTCCAACATGTCTTGAGAGGCAAAATTATAGGCTTGGGTAGCAAATGTTTCAAAATTATAGGGTCTTAAAATTAAGGTAATTGGCAATTCTTTAATAAGATCAATTGATAGCAACATACAAATTAAAATTAAGTTATTTCTTAGGAAAGGAACATGCACTTTTGCAAAAGTTCCAATTTTTGAATACCCCATTAAATAACTAGCATCATCTAAAGAGTGATTTAATTTTTCATAACCACTTCTTATTCCATTAACTGCTAGTGAAAAAAATCTTATAAAGTAAGCAACAATCAAGCCAAAAATAGTTCCTATAATAAGTGTTTTAAAACCAAGAATAAAAAAATATTCTGATAAAAACTGATCTGCATAAGAAGAAAATGTTAAAATTGTAACTGAAAGAATAATACCAGGTATTGCATATCCTGATATTGAGAAATTAGTTAGGGCTTTTAGATATTTGTTATCAGTTACGCGAATTCCATAATTTACAATAAAAGAAAGAAATATTAAAACCGAACAGGTAATTATAATAACAGTTATTGAATTATATGAGAGGCTAAAAAACATTCCTAGGTCAAAAGAATCGGGAAATTTAATTAACCAATAAATCATTTGCAAAAGAGGAAATATAAAAGAAAGAAAGAAAATTAAAAAACAAAAAATAAAAACAAAAAATGCTTTTTTTCCAACGAGTTTAGTTTTTTCAATCTTAGAAAAGCCTTTTGAGGGAATGTTAAATCTAGATTTGCTTCTTGAAAGTCTTTCCAGAGAAAAAAATATTAGAATAAAAATAAGTAAATAAAAAGAAAGTATATTAGCTGTATTTAAATCTTCAAATGTAATCCAACTATCATAAATAGCAGTAGTAAGAGTTTCAACATTAAAAAACTCTACTGTTCCAAAGTCAGAGATACATTCCATAGCAACAAGAGATAATCCAGCGACTATTCCTGGCTTAGCTGAAGGTAAAATAATTTTTTTAAAAATATTATATGAGCTAAAGCCCATATTTCTTCCAGCATCAATCATATTTTGAGACTGGTATCCAAAAAGAGCTCTTGTTAATAAATATACATAGACAAATAGAGAAAAAGAAATTGAGAAAATGCTTCCTAACAGACTGTCAATTCTTGGAATATAAATATTGTAATTTGCCTCTCCAAAAAAAAAGGTGAGCAAGGAAAAAAGAGTTCCATAATTCTCAAAAAAAGCTGTTAAGGAATATGCATAAATATATCCAGGCACTGCAAAAGATAAAATTACTGCCCAAGTAAAGAATTGTGAACCTGGAAAAGTGTAAAAGGAAACGAAATAGGCAATACCAACTCCAAAAACAAATGTTAAAAACAAAACACCAGCTAATAAAACAATGGTATTAAAAATATACTTGAATAAAAAAGTTTCACTCAAAAGAGCTAAATAACTAGACGTTTCACCAAAAAAACTTGAAAATATTACAAATATTGGAATAGCTACTAATAACGAAATACAGATTGAACTAATTAACCATAAATTTATATTTTTCAAAGCTGAGAATATTTTTTGCATTTTTTTGTACTTTATCTTCTTTTTCTAAATAGTTTAGAATAAAATTAATCAATTCTTCTTTATTTTTATTCAAATATAAAAGATCCGTATATGTTAATGGTTTGATTTTAATATTTGTAGAGTTGTTACAGAAATATAAAAAAGAATGACCGTCGTAATTAAAACTTTTTTTCATACTCAGTATAAATAATTGAATTTTTAAAGTTTTTGATCTTATTAAATTCATTTTTTGAGCTACTGATTGAACACTGACATGTTCTTCTTTTGCTTTTATATACTTTGAAATGAATCCAATTAGCAAAACTGTCGATACATAAATAAATTAGGTTTAGTATTTTTTTCATTTTTATCTTAATTATTACCAACCAGCTTTTTTCATTAACGTTAAAGCTTTCTTTTGATTGCTATAATAAGTCGTCACTTTAGTTTTATTATCTTGTTTAAAAGATGTACCAAACTGAGCGATTAATTTATTCGGTTCTACTCCTGCAATCATTGGATATTCAAAAGAATTATTAACAATGTGTTCTTGTGCCTCTTTTGTTAATAAAAATTCTAAAAATTTAATTGCATTTTCTTTGTTAGGTGCATACTTGGCAACTCCACCTCCACTAATATTCATATGAGTTCCCCTGTTAGATTGGTTAGGAAAAACAGGACGAACTTTTTTGGCAGCAGCTTGTTGCTCAGGACCTTTTTTTCCTGATAGCATCAAAGCAATGTAGTATGAATTAGCTACAGCTAAATCAGCCTCACCTGCTGCGACAGCCAGAATTTGCGCTCTATCATTTCCTTTTGGTTTACGAGCCATATTAGATACCAAGCCCTTTGCCCATTTTGAAGTTTTTGAAACCCCGTTATTAGCAACTAAAGAAGAAACTAAAGATTGGTTATAAACATTACTTGATTTTCTAATCACAACTTTTCTCTTGAACATTGGATTAGCCAAATCTTCATAATTTAAATTTTTGGCAACTTCAGGCGAAAAAGTTTCTGGATTAAAGTAAATTAATCTTGCTCTTTTTGCGATTCCGTACCAATGAGCTGATCTAAAATTAGATGGAATTTTAGAATTTAAAGTCTCTGATTTGATTTTTTGAAAAATTCCTTTTTTTGTAGCAGAGCCTAACGCACCTGCATCTACCGTAATTATAACGTCAGCTTTTGAGGATTTTCCTTCTGACAAGAGTCTTTTTTCTAAGACTTTGTACTTTGCTTTGATCACATTAACCTTGATACCTGTATTGTTGGTAAATTTTTTGTATAGCTCAACATCTGAACTATAGTGCCTAGAGGTAAATAAATTAACCTCAGCAGCAAAAGAGGAGCAAACTGTTGAAAGAACAAAAAGTCCAGTAAATATTACTTTTTTCATTTTTTTTACTGATTTATTGATTTAATGTCTTCATATTGATAATGATTATCATTGTCAAGTTAATTGATAACGATTATCATCTAGGCAGTAAATGTAATTTTTACGCTAAAGTTTAGTTTAGTCAGTATTTTTTTGAATAAACTCATCTGCTTTAAAAAATATTCTTTTTTTTCTTACACTATCCATTTTTTCTAACAATTTAGCCATCATGGCTAATCTATAGTTCTTTAAAAAGAAATCTTTATGGTCTTCAATAAACTTCCAGTACAATCCATCCATCACTTCGCACCACTCTCCTTTAGGATAGTCACTCATTTTTAAAATATAGCTTGAGCCACAAATATAAGGTTTGGTCGCAAAAATACCTCCATCACTAAACAGACCCATACCCATAACATTGGGTGCCATGACCCAGTCAGAAGAATCCACATACATTTCCATAAACCATTTGTATACTTGCACGGGTTGTATTCCTGATAAATTCATTAAATTACAAACCACCATTAATCGTTCGATGTGGTGTGTGTAGCCAAACTGTAAACAATTTTTAATAGCATGATCCAAAGGAACAATGCCTGTAGTTCCATCGTACCAACTCTTACTTAATTTTCTTTGATGATTAAAAAAATTAGTATTTAACAAACGCTCTTCATAATTTTGATAAATTCCTCTCATAAATTCTCTCCAGCCAATTATTTGTCTGACATATCCTTCCAATGAATTTAATGGAATTTTATTTGCTTTGGCAAAATCTAAAGTTTCCCTAATCAAGGTGGCAGGAGTAATTAGCCCTAAATTAATAATCGGACTTAACATGCTGTGAAATACAGTGTGTGACTTTACAGTCATCGAATCTTCATAGTCGCCAAATAGTGTAAATTTCTCTTTTAAAAAATTAAGATATAATTTAATAGCATCTTTTCTGGTAGTAGGATGGTTAAAATTTTCTAGAGTTCCAGGATGTGACGTAAAATTTTTTTCAATAAAGGGTTTTAATTTTTTGGTATGCTCAGACATCTTAAAAGATTGAACTTCAGGTATAGTTATACCTTTGGGTAATTTTTTTCTATTGTCTTCGTCAAATGACCACTTACCCCCTACTGGTTTGTTTTTATCTTTAATAAGTACATTCATTTTTGTTCTTTGTAATTTGTAAAAAGTTGCCATGAATGGCTTCTTGTTACTTTGCAAATAATCTTCGAAATCTTTTCTGGTTGTAACAAACATAGGTGATTTGATAGTTTGGTACGAAATTTTATGTTTTAAAAAAAAAGAATGCAGTCTCTGTTCTAAAAACTTATCTTCTACTTCAAAGCTAAACATTTCTTTAATAGAATTTTTTTTAATAAATTCTATTAATTTAGTTTCATAGCTTTTTTTAAATAAAGGGTGATCGCAATCGTAATAAGTAACCTGGTACTTAGCGGCAGACAATTCCTCTGCATAAGAACGCATGGCAGATAAAAAAAGTAAGATTTTTTGTTTATGATGCTTTTCGTAGGTGCAAAGGCCATAATCCTCTGCCATAAAAAAATGATGTTCTTTATAGTCTTTAATGTGTTCTTTGGAAAAAAGCTGGTTTCCTAATGCTAAAAATCCTTTAGACGAGCTCATTGAGTTAAAAATTCAGAAAAAATTAAAGATCGTTTTTATCTAGATCAACCTTGATCATTTTGCTTCTTCTAAGTCGTAAAATAAGAATAGCTATAGCTATAATTAAAATAGCACCCGATTCATAAATTAGAGAAATGGCTTCTAGGTCTTTTTTTTGTAAAATAATTAAACGAGCAATGGCTGTGATGGCAATAAAAAGAGGATAGGTTAAACGAATTTTTTGAGCACCCCAGTAACTAGTCACCATTCCCAGAACTTCTAAATAGATAAATAAAAGCAATATATCAGCAAGGTTAATCTCTTTAGTTACAACCATTTCTTTGATCTCAACCCCAAAAGCAACAACTGTTGCAATCATGATTAATACAGCGCCTGTTAGCTGAATGTTTCTTAAAACTTTACCCATAAAAATATCCTATACTGATTTGCCAAAATAAAAAAACTAAGTTTTATGATTTAAAACTTTTGAGAAGAATGGCTAAAAAAATCATACTTCCACCTATCAAAACTCCCAATGGTGGAACTTCGTTAATAAATAAATAGGCCCATATAGGTCCAGCTATAGCTTCGGTAAATGCAAAAATACCTACTTTTGCTGCAGGAGTTTTTCTAGATCCAAGTGTTAGGCAAATAAATCCTGGTGCATACTGTAAAGATCCAAAGAAACAGACTAGTAGAAGATCGTGGGGAGTAATCGCAATAGTGTCGCTTAATAAAAATCCGGCTGTTAAAGCAAATACACCTGACAAGCCAACAGCAGGAACCATATCAATATGATTAAATTTTCTAATAAGAATAACTACCGTAGTAAAAGCAATTGGTATGATAAAGGCATACGCATTTCCAAGAGCTGTTCCCCCTGAAATATTAGTACCAATCATGACATACAAACCCGCTGCTGCCAAAATAATAGCAACTAAAGTAGAAAAATTAATTTTTTCTTTTAAAAAAAAATAACCCATGATGGCAAGAAAAAAACTCTGCACACTAATAATAAAGACAACATTGGCAACTGTGGTATGCTTTAGAGCAAACATAAAAGCAGCGCTTCCAGAGGCATAAAGAGCAGCGCAAATAATTCCAATTATTCCTAAGCTTCTAAATTTATTAACAAATTCAGATTTTTCTGTTGCAAAGATAAAAAGTAATACGGCTGGTGTAAAAAAAACAGATCTCCAAAAATAGATAGCCCATGGATCAGCCATTTCAAAAGATCGAAAAATAGTTCCTCCAGAACTCAAAAACAATCCTCCCATTGCAATTAATAGAGGTCCTGGAATTTTATAAATAGACATTCTTTTTTTTTTGGTTAAAAATTACAATAATGAACATAGGATTTATAGGTACCGGTAAAATAACTACATCCGTTATACAAGGATTGTTTAGATCAAACATTAAACTTAAGCAAATTCTAATTTCTGAGCGCAATAAGAAGAATTCTTTGGCTTTATCTAAAAAATTTAAAAAAGTAAAAGTGGTAAAAGACAATCAAGAAATTATTCAAAGATCATCTTGGGTCTTTATTGCAGTAGTTCCAACTGTTGCTAAAAAAATATTAAAAGAGCTGACTTTTAAAAAAAATCAAACAGTTGTTAGTTTTGTTTCTACTCTGAATATGACGTATTTAAAAAAAACACTTCGACCTGCGACTAGTATTGTCAAAGCAGCTCCTTTGCCTACGATTGCAAGCAAGCTCGGGCCAATCATATTGTTTCCTAAGAATAAAAAAGTAACTAATTTTTTTAATCATTTAGGTATGGCGATTGTTGCTAATAACGAAAAAGAAAATAATCATTTGTGGACCATGACCTCTACGATGGCGACTTATTTTGAATACTGCCACACTCTAGAAAATTGGTTAGTAAAAAGAAAGGTATCTTCTGCTAAAGCAAAAGATCTTATTGCAAGCTTAATGTTTGGTCTTTCTCACTCTATGCTTTTATCTAAAAGCAAAACTAAAGAGCTAGTTACTGACTATCAAACCAAAAAGGGAATTAACGAAGAGCTTCTTAAACGATTAAAACAAGAAAAAACTTTTAGTTCAATCGATCGTAATTTGACTAAAATATTTGATCGTATTAAAAAAGCTAATGACTAATTTTAAAGATATTGAGGGTAATTGCCTAACCCCAGACCAGGAAACGAAAGAATTTGTACTTAACCATACTATGCTGCGAGTTAAGGATCCAAAAAGATCTTTAGATTTTTATACTAGAGTGATGGGAATGAGATTGGTACGTAAAAATGATTTTCCAGGAGGAAAATTTTCTCTGTATTTCTTGGGAACCTTCAATGAAGAAGAGACAAAAACTATCCCTCAAAACAATGATGACATGAGAGGATGGGCATTGGCTCAAAAATCTATTTTGGAATTAACTCATAACTGGGGAACAGAGAACGACTCTAATTTTACATATCATGACGGAAATCAAGAGCCGCGTGGCTTTGGGCATATTGCTTTTAAAGTTCCGGATGTGGCAAAAGCTTGTGAACGATTTGAACAACTGGGCGTTACCTTTCAAAAAAAACCAAGCGACGGCTCTATGAAAAGCATTGCTTTTATAAAAGATCCTGACGGCTATTGGATTGAAATTGTCTAATCCTTCTTATTTAAATTGCCAAGAAGTTGTGGCTATTTTTAAAAACAAAAAAAATAATGTAGCTTTTGTAGATATACGTAATAGAAAAAAATATGTTCAAGGTTTTGCTTTTGGAGCAATCAACTGCCCGCTAAAACGTTTTTCTAAAACTATAGATGATCTGGTACCAAACAAATCTACATATTTGATTCTCATAGGAACTAGCGTTGCATCTGTTAAAAAAACTATTTTACTTCTATCTAAAAAAAAATATTCGAATTTCCATTACATTAAAGGTGACTATAAAGCGTGGTCCAAGGCCAAATTACCGATGTGGGCTGGTGAACATACTTTCTGTAAGGCTTTTGGGGAATGGATAGAAGTCTCTGGGAATATTAATAATATATATCCAAAACAGCTAAAAGAGTTGCATCAAAAAGATATGAGCTCTGTGGCTCAGATAGATGCTCGTCCTAAAGCAGAGTATGAAAAATTTACTCTTCCTTTTTCAAAGCAGTGTTCCGGAGGTGAACTCCCGGTGTATTTAAATGATAAAAAATATAACT
>Ga0233444_10005306_pt1 | contig 11967 bp, 10 predicted proteins | sample SI_124_October20_6_FD_182792 | JGI IMG/M metagenome (GOLD analysis project Ga0233444, IMG submission 182792) | Seawater microbial communities from Saanich Inlet, British Columbia, Canada - SI_124_October2016_10_MG | ecosystem: Environmental > Aquatic > Marine > Inlet | place: Canada: British...
TCAGTGTCTGTGGTTATTTCAGCCTTGAGTGTTGCCGGAGTCCAGCCAAGCATTAGAGTTTCATCGTCATCACTAACAATACCCGTGGTTGTTGTGCCATTCTGAGACCTGATTTCAGGTTTTAAGTTAGGGTTAGCATTCTGAGCTACCACTGTAATTGGTACATCAGCTTCCACGTAACCCGGATTTAATTGACCTTCAAGCTGTACAACAGATGTATCACCACTGAGTGTAGGCTCATTTGCCACCTGTCCAGCACAAGGAATAAGCTGATCTTCAGGAGTCGTAGGTGCTATACCTTGACCCAGTGTTCCTCTGTTCAGGGGTATAGTGTACTTTAGTACAGCCTTACCTGTCGCTGTGTCCCATTCATAGACTTTAGCTGTACCCGCAGAAGTGCTTCCAATAGATACACCTGAGCCACCTCCATCGCTAGAATCGTCAATGAAGAATGGCTGTGCTACAACTTGCGACATAGCAGCTACGGGTATCATGGCACTGGCTTCAAGTCCAGCACTGTCTGCACCTGAGTAAGCAGAGACAAGACCATTTGCCATTAATCTTGTACATCCACGAGGTTCATAATCTTGATCAGCTGCTCCTGTAGAACTACTTGCATCAAAGTCTACTGGGACACCCGGATTAACTACGGGAAAATCCCCTGTGACTCCATCACGTACATAATATTTTGAAGTAGTGTTTGCATAAGGTGCTGATACATAACCAGACCTAGGCCAAGTTATACCATCGTTAGTAAGTGGCATAATGAGTCTAGTGTCATAGAATCTTTGGGAATTATCTGAGGGGTCGCCGGGATTGAGTGGAGGATTAGCTCCCATGCTAGCCTGTATAGCAGCCATCACTGGGCTAGTAGCATTAATGATGTATTCTCCATTAGCATTAGTATAAAAGTAGCATAACTCAAAAGGTGCTAGCTCTTTTGGTTGTTGATCTGAGACTAGCGAGCCATTAGGTCTGATGAATGAAACAATAGAAGGCAAAGGTCCATTGCATATAATAACCTGACCTGTAGAATTACCACTTCCAATGAAACTCTGAGAGTCACGGAAAGCATAAAGAAAAGTAGAAGTGAACGATAGACCTAAACTCATTAAAGGCATAGGGCTTTCGTTACTACCTTGTATTTGTTCTCCCATGCCATAGAAGCCCTGAGTAGATGTTATAATTGCACCAGCAGATAAACCTGTAAAACATATAGGCTCACCCTTACCCATAAATTCTCTGTATAATACATTGCTAGCTGAATACTCGGCACCGTTAGTATAAACTTCAACAACGTTACCATCACCTAATGAAACGCCTTGTACTTTGCCAGTGTTTGTTGCTGCTACAGCGAGTACTGTTTTAGCTGGTTGACCAGCAGCGGCAAGTAGTCCTTGTTCTACATTGAGACCTGCACCCTTAGCAAAGGCTAGTGCGTTTTCGTCTGAACCACCAGAGACAGGATAAGGCACAAAAACTTTAGTGTCGCTACCAAGAGTAGCGTAATTGTCTGGATCAGAAGATATTTCGTTTGGTCCTGCTGGACCCTGCTCTCCCTGTGTGCCTTGTAGTCCCTGTGAGCCTTCTGGTCCTGTCAATCCTTGTTGCCCTTGTGGGCCTGCTTCTCCCTGTGGTCCTGTTGGGCCTTCTGCACCATCTATTCCTGCTGTCCCTTGTGGACCTTCTGCACCCTGAATACCTTGTGGACCTTGCTCTCCTTGCACACCTTGTAATCCCTGCGGTCCTTCTGCACCGTCTTGACCATTCACTCCAGCTGGACCTTGATCTCCTTGATCACCTTTCTCACCTTGTATTCCCTGTATGCCTTGTGAACCTGCTACTCCATCAATTCCATTAACTCCATCAACTCCGGGTTCTCCCTGTGGACCTCTTGGGCCTTCTGCTCCATCTGCTCCATCTGCTCCAGCAGCACCCATTGGGCCTTGAGGTCCAATTTCTCCACGTATGGGACCAGTATCTTGCCACTCTGTCCCATTCCAAATTACTCCATCTCCGGGATCATACTCTATTGGTGTACCTGCTGGAGTTGGATTAGGTAGTATCCATATATCTTCTTCAACTGGGTTGTCATCTGGAGGCCAAGAGGTAGCAGTGCCTTTCATATTTAATCCACCAGTGTCTCCCTTTGGGCCTTGTATCCCTTCTGCACCTTGTGGACCAAGCGGTCCAGTGGAACCGTTTGTACCTGCTGGACCTTCTGGCCCTTGAATACCTTGGATGCCTTGACTGCCTTGTGGACCTGCCTCTCCTGCGTCACCCTTGTCTCCTGTTGGCCCTTGAGTTCCAGCCGCACCCGTCTCTCCAACAGCACCGTCTTGACCATTGACTCCTGCTTGACCCTGTTCTCCAGCTGGACCTATTGGGCCTTGAATTCCTACTGGACCTTGTGGTCCTTCTGAGCCTGTTAAGCCCTGTACGCCTTGTGGTCCTATTGGTCCTTGCTCTCCGTCAGCACCTGCTGGACCAGTTGAACCTTCTGGACCTTGCACTCCTGATGGTCCTCTCTCTCCATCAATACCTGCTAAACCTTGTGGTCCCTGAATTCCTTGCGGGCCTTGCTCTCCGTCAGCACCTGCTGGCCCTTGTTCTCCCGGAACTCCTTGTGGTCCTTTATTATTATTATTATTGTTATTATTATTAGGATTATTAGGAGGAATTATATAAGGATTAGGAAGATTTGGGTCTGGTTGTTCTTCTGTAGCTAATGACCATAGAGATTCAATCTTTTTAATATTAGTTTTTGTTAAATCGTGAGTACGTTCTTCCCAAGTGTCTACACCGTTTCCAAACTTAACCTCGCCTGTGTCAATGTTAAAACCAATCTCTCCCTTTTTTAGGATTGGGTTCTCTTCTTTCCATTCTTGGGATGTTCCACGGCGAATTTTAAAATTTTGTTCTTTAGGCATTTTCTTTGACTTTCTTTTGGTTTATTTTTGCCCATAGTAAGTTTCAGGAACCTTGGTTGATCCAAGATATACAGCAGTTATGGTATTGGAACCAATTTTAAGTGTCATGACTCATTCCTTATGTTATTATGTTAAAAAATATAAAGTATTATTATCATAACTAGATAGATTGTCATAATCTGATTGAGACATTGACACAATGTTTGTTACCCTAGTAGAGTTAGGAATACCAGCTGTGTTACTGACTACAGAATTGGCTGGCCCACCTCCTCCACCGCTAATTGAAGCTAAGTTATTGTATTCACTTGAACCATCACCTACTTTGAGAACATTAGTATCTGTTTCAAATGCTGGCTCTCCCTGTTCTAATACTGGATTAGCTGTTAATAGCTCACCAGAAGTACCTCTTCGTAGTTGAATTCTACATTTTTTAGACATGTTATTTTACCTCTTATCTTTATATACCAAAGGGTTTTGTAGTTGGGTTGAAATTTTCTTCGTGATCATATCTGACAATATCTGATACTCTAAATTCATCTATGTCAAAGTCGTAGAAATTATTACCAGAGGCAAATATTATATTATCTATAAGATATGCTGAGTCATCTCTACCACTAGATATAAGATTACCATTGTAGAACATTCTAACAACCTCGTAACTTGAAGGATTGTCTGCTGCACCACTAGTTCTAGTGATAGCAATATGTGCAAAGCCATCTGTAATTTCGTTATTTATGTCACACACTTTGATGTCAGCATCGTTTGTTGTGCTGTTATGTTTGTATAGGGAAAAACTGTAATCAGTAGCATCTGAGCCTTGATATGACAACTTCAATTTATCTTCACTACCACCTCTAAGAGCAAAAATCCTTGCTTCTGGACCTTCTCCGTTTTGAGTATTGGTGTAGTTTCTTGGGTTGAAGAAGAATTCAATAGTGAACTCTGCTGATAGCGTAATCCCATCACTGTTGCTGTATCTTGCACCATCATATTGATAAAGCCTTAGAGCCTCTGCGAATTCTCCAGCAAGATATCTAGTTGCGTTAGTGTTGAAGAATGTCTCAGGACTACGTGGTGGGAACCCTGAGATATCATCTAGACCACTATTGTCTAGGTGAGAATAGAAGACAACTGAAGAGAAGTCAGAATCAATAGCTTCTACTGGAGATACTGGTTGACTACTCTCTGTAAACTGCCCAGTGCCAGTTGCGTTCTGACCAGCTACTCTTACGAGGTAGCTATCACTATCATTAAGACCATCAATTATATAAGTAAACGTAGTGCTTTGTTCTGTATCTCTAGCTGCACCAATATAGTCTTCTGTAAATTTATAAGCCAGTGCGTTATCAGAATAAGTAAACCATGAAGCACCACTATCAGAAGAATACTCTACTATATAATTAGTAATTGCTTCCTCATATGCAGTAATGTGATCCCAAGTTATAGCAAGTTGTCTGTGACCTACTAGATTGCTAGTGCTTGCATTTTTAACTTGGAAGTTAGATAGGGCGTTAGGATAGAAGGCGAAGACTGTAGCGAAAGAATGGCTTGCTCCAGCGTAGACATTTTGCCATCTGATTGTATTGTCAATCCTTGTAGCACTAGACCTACTTGTGTTGTCGCCAAGACCTAATTGTCCATTCTGATTATCACCAAATGACCAGACATACTTAGAACCATCTACAAACAATGTATGATCTCCACCAGCATCTATGTTTTTAATATTAGACTCTGGTAATCTGTATGGGAAATTTCTACCATCTGTATCACCAGCACCAAGCTGGCCCTTGTGATTCTTACCAAAAGTAAGCACTTGGTCTGTGCCAGTTAGCACAACGCTGTGGTTTGCTCCAGCACTTACCTTAACTGGATTATAAACTGGTTCTGAGAAGTAGAATATATTTTTACCAAGATATCCATTATCCATAGTATAAACACTAACCTTATCAAAGTCTCCTAATACTCTAACATATACATCGCCTGAATAAAAATCATACTTACCATCAGCTGTAGTGTCGTTTAGTATTCTACAGCCCCTTTTGCTATCTCCACTATATGTAATTTTGTCTTCTTTACCACCATTTAATATAGCTATTGGGTTATCTGATTGTACGTTTCGTATTCTGTAAAGACCACTCCTGTATTCAGGATCATTGCTTAATAGGTCTTCAGTAGCTGGCTGTAGTATGTATTTTTCTTTTTCACTAAAACTACTAAAGTCGCCTGTCTTTCTAAAGTACATATTACCAAAGCCATCTTCTCTGTAATACATGACAGGTTCAAACTCTATGTTGTTAGTGTCAACAATCTGGGAGAAGTCAAAGGACACTGGAACTATAAGGTCTGAGCTTTGAATAGCACCACCTATACCAAGTTGACCATCTGTATTATCTCCAAATGTAAATACTGTAGGATCAGATGTTGGTATTACCCCATTCTCGTCATACTCTCTACCAATTGCTAATGAATGATTCTTTCCAGCAGCTACCTGTGAGAATGCTATCTCGTCGTTGGCATCAATTAGTCTATTATTTAAAGAGTCTAGCTTCTTTACGCCTCTTGGAAATAGTACGTTCTCGTTTTCGCCAGAAGCATTCTGACCAAAGTTACCCTGACCCCAAGCGTACAGACCTGAATTTTGGACACCAGCAGAATGGTGATTGCCTGCACCTATGCTCAACCAAGTACTATTAGGGCTTTGATAATGAACAATCTCATTAAAATTATCCATGTTGTCATTGAGTGATTGTATAGATATTCTTTGATAGTCACCAGATACATCAATCTCTACAGTACCTGAATAATATTGTTGATCAGCTATGGTGGCTTCTAACACATCTCCACTATAAGCTACAAGTTCATTTCCTCCTTGTGGAATATAGTCATCATCGCTGGGTCCAACAAAGAAGTGGTTGACATGGGTTGAGTCTTTAACTGAATTGGGGCGTGAGATTGTAACTGTGATAGGATTAGAACTAGGAATTCCAGTTATCTGATATAGTCCAGAATTAGCTACAAATTTATATTTATCATTATCTATGTCGTTAAGAGTAAAGGAAGTGCCATTTGTCCCACTCCCTGTGAGCCTGTCTAGGTCTGCAAAATAAAATTGTTCTCCAACAAGAGTAAATTTGTTTCTTCCCTGTACGTCACCTAAGCCTAAAGCTCCATAGCTTCCATCTCCACAGGAGAATAGATTGCCACTTGTGTCAATGGCTAGTGAGTGATACGACCCTGCTGATATATGGCTCCACTCAGCGTTGTCGCTATAAAGACTTCCATCATTAAAGAAACACTCAGTTACTTTAGTGAACTGAAGTTTATTAGTGCCAGCTCCATGATCCCCCAGACCAAGCTGACCATAATAATTATATCCTACACTGTGGAGTTCTCTATCAACATCAATGGCAAGAGTGTGGTAATTACCACCACTAATCTTAGTCCACTTTTTGTTGTTATCAAATATAAATGTAGGATCTTTTCTATCTGTTCTATCTCCTAGTGCCAGTTGACCAAACTCATTGAAACCCCACGAAAACATATCGTCCACAATAGGATCAGGAGTTGTCGTTGTTGTTACAGTGATGGTTGGTATGTTAAGAAGATAGCTAAAGATAGTAAGCTTTGCACCACTCTGTGCTAATGAGAACGCTCCATTAGAATTGTCAGTATTAGTAAATACTATGGACACCTCATTCACAGAAGATACGTAAGCATACCTTAAGTCTATATGCTCAGGCAGGGGAGCTGACGGAGTAACGAGAATGGAATAATCATTTATAGAATCTATACCATCTACTGTAATAGTTACAGTTTCAGAATTATTAGACTCAATAGTGGGTATATCCACTTCTATAGTGTTTATAATTGCACTACTGAATGTAGGCAGCTCAGACCATTTGGATGTTCCATCACCAATTTTAAGGAACTGAGTGTCTATAGCTACAGCTGGTTCACCAGCTTTCAACACAGGGTCTTTATCATTAAAGTCTGCGTTTGTGCCTCGTCTAATTTGAAGATTCTTAAATAATGATGCCATTAAAATACCTCGTTTATAGTCCAATCAACTTTTCTAGGGGGAAAACCATTAACATCGCTGAATACCCAAGAGCCATTTTGTCTTAGCATTCCAGCAGCATCTTTTTCTCTAATCCAGAAACTACCATCTGGCTGTTCAAGTCTCTTAGGTCCACCATTAAATACACCCCAAGAGTTCTGAATTAAGAAGAGAGTTTCATTATGAATTTCATGACTGTCATCCATTGCCGTCCAGCACATTGCGTGATTCCAAGACCCTGACCTGCGGGCTATCCCATTGGAGTCACGGCGTGAGGAAAATCCATAATTACTACAGACACTTAAAGCATACCCATTGGCAATAGCATCTCTGGCTTGATCTATAGTGTTGATCAAGGATATAGTTGTTACCTGATGTTTTGCTCCCTCTTGTTTTACATCTTTAGGAACACCAGACCTTCCCCAATTAGTACCAGTACGACTGTTATACTTAGTTAGGTTAACAAATCCATAATCTTTTCTCAATAGTATGCCACCGTCCTGAGCAACAAATCTTGCAGCTTTAGAACAAGACATACCTTGACCACCATGACCTCTGTGACCATAGATAGCTTCTGTAGCACTTCGTGTTACCCAATCTTCACTATCACCACCAACAATCTCGTGTGAACGAGTTACGTCAACGGCGTTTCGTGTAGAATGTGAAACACAATCTCCAGTAGTCTGCTTTTCATGATAACCAAAGGTGGGATCAAACTTCTGTACTGACTTGTAAAGTAAAGCTGTCTTTCCTTCACCAGTTCCATACAGATCAGGTGCTGCAACACCAAATAATGGATGAGGCAGCTCTCCTAATAGTTTGTCTGTATCCTCTGGGTCACACCAACTACCTACAAAACCTTCTTTATAGGCTCTGAGTAGGTCTATAGGTTTTTCAAACATATTATTACTCCTAGTCAGTATTATTTTTAGCCCAATTAACAAGTGTGTTGATAACAATCACTGCAATTGGAACAACTAACGCACTTGCATTTCCAAGATCAAGATCTCCAATGTTTTCACCAAGGTAGGTAAGCCCAGCTGCAAGTGCTACAAGACCTGTATTTCTTGCGATATCAAGAACGTCACTACTGTCAAGAGAAAATCGTGGTGATTTTGACTCTGTTCTCATCTTAAGTTTACTCATAGTATCTCCTTTTTTTTATTAATCATTTCAGTCACACTAACCAAAAAACCTCCATGTTCTGACTCAGTAATCTTGTAAGGATAACCTAATAGCCTTACTGGAAGACTGTTTGTCAGCTTTGTTACTTTGCTAAACCTCCTGTTCATCTTTAAACAAGATTTGAATTCAGAAAGTATATCCTCCCTGTCTGCCTCATCAAAAAAATTAACCCAATCAAAACCTTCTACCATATAGGAAGCAGTTCTTGACCAAGTTGTTGTAAGGTTTTTTGTCATATCCATTAAGTTTGTACTACTCCATATTAGTCTTCCTTCTGAGTCTGTTTCAAATAACGCCATATTACTATAGTGGAGTGCTGCTTTTGTTCTATGTTCTATAATGTTTTGTCTGGATTCAATTCTCTGTAAGCTATACATCATTCCAATAATATGGTCTTTAATTGGAGTTTCAGAGCCTTGAATGCCATCAATGTCTCTAATCTCTGACTTTAGTGTCTCCACACCTTCAAGAATCTCTACAATAAAAGTCTGTGATTGCAGAATTTTAGATAGTGGTTGCAGAACTCTTTTATAGATTACTACAAAAAAGGCTATAGCACCACTAATGCCGCCAATGAGTATGGTGAGGTTCTCTTCATTAAATTCAAACATGGGTGACTCTCAGTCTCACACTAAGGGCAGCACCCCAAAGAGGTGCTACCCTGTAGCGATAAGAATATAAAAAATTAAATTTATTCGTGACTGTCTATTGCTTTATACTCATCTGTAGTAGGAGCATTTACTGCACCAAAGTGATAAGTAAGCTCACCCGGAACTGCTCTGGTTGGGAGGATGTCAGCCTTAGAAGTTGCTGAACCTGTAGCAGGATCAATAAATTCTACGACACTGCCAGCATCAGTACCCTTAACACGACCCGGAACCATTTCAGTTGAAGGTCTTGCCAAGACATTGAATGTTGCATCATCTTCGCCAATTTGAACAGTGGATGTGATAGCATGAATGTCGTTAACTCCTCTAAGAGCAACCTCAGAAGCAGGACTAACGAGGATATCACTTGCTGTGTTATTGATCTCGTTATTTCCTTCTGCTGTTCCACACCCACGAATCAAGAAGTTTCTTTCACCCTCTTGAGCGTTAGGAGCAAATGCAAAAGTTCCATTTCCCAAACCTTTAGCCTCAATGACACCCTTATAGTCCTTGTCTGTAGGGTTGTTTACTTTAACAACCTTTGAGCCATAACCTTCAGGTCCATCAGCAAGCTCTGCAATGCTAATGTTTTTTGTCATTGGGCTATCAGCACCAATGCTACCACCCTTAACAATTGTACCACCATTATTTACAGTAGAACCACTACCTTTTACGCTTTGTGAAGCCATAATATCTCCAATATTTACTAAATTGATATTACGTCAAATTCCTAAAATGTAGTCCTTGTCCTACCTAGTTATACACTAATCAAGACTTTCCCTTAGCTTATTATATAGCTTTTTTAGTTTTTTCCTCACAGTCTCACGACTATAAGTCCTAGTATTAGCCATTTCTTGGATAGTCATATTGCTAAACTTGTCAGTAATGAGCATTTTTTCCTCATCAGTGTCTAATTCGTCTAGCAATTCAAAGATTAGGTTGGGACTGTGCCTCTTGGATGACAGATTGTCATGCAACTCTCTGTTATTTGAGCAATTTTTATTTTCAAACTTCAAAGCTTTAAGACACTCAATGACAACACCTTTGTACAAATAGGTGGTGAATTTCGTCTTCTTCTCTGGCTTGAAATTGACCAACGATTTCCACAATGCGTTAATTTCGCAAGTGTAGAGCGTATCTGTGTCCAAACTTCTAATAAATTTTCCAGAAGCCTTGTGCATTATGTTAGTAATGTCACTATCTTTCATTGCTGCTTCCATTTTAATATTAATGTTACTATTCTTCTTCTTCATATTTAATCTCCTTTGTCAATTCAGTTTCAATACTTTTTCTAACCTTAGCAAATTCAAACATCTTACCTACGCCAATAAAGAATCTATACCTACTCATAACTTTTAAAAGCTCAACTCCTTCAGTTTTATCAAGAGCTTTTTTAATGTCTGGAGTAATATCAAAATTCGTATGACCTAGCCAGCAATCAAAATTTGTAATCATCATGGCATCTTCTACAAGTTTGGAACTCATAGGAATCATAATTCCAGAAGGATCATCATCATCAATATCTTCTGGATCACGATATACCATCTCTTCATCGTCGTCAGCTTGAGCTTTCAACAAGTCCATAATCAAAGTTGAAGACATTTGTTCTTCTAGTAAAGCTTCGTATTTCTGCCAACCTATTTTTTTAGTCATGATAACTCCGAGGGTTTAATGCAAGGCTCAACTGCATTATTAATATGTTTTTTACTCTTTTTAAACTGCATCTTAAATGCTTCCATCTCTCCTAATTTCTGTGCTATAGATACAAACGTTGTCTCCTGATCTGTCTCTAGCAAAAAGTTTTTAATCACATTTATGGTCTCCACTGTAACAAAATCTTCGCCTAACAAAGAAACGATACAGCATAACGAGTTAATAGACTCTTCACCATAGTCTTCTATGTTTACAGACACTCTTGGTGGCTTTCCGGGTTCAGTAATATAAAATTTAACACTAGCATACTCTATCTCTTCTTTTTTCTCTTGTTTATTCTGAAATAAGTTGAACATGGTGTAATATCTTTCTAGCTGACTCGTCCCACGAGAAACTTTCAGCTGTTTGAACTCCATTATTGTTTTTTTCTAGAGAATGACTCTGTTTCATCTCATGAATGCTCTTCATGTGATTTACAAAGCTATTAAATGCTTTATCTGAAATTTTGGCCCAATTACCATCACCTAGAAACCATTTACCATCATAAGCTGTCTCTGTTTCGTCAATATCTACTAGAAAACAATTATCTTTATTGCAGAACTCTGTATGTGCTGAATAATTTGTAGCTATGACGTTTTTACCACAAGACATTAGCTCTAATAGCTCTAAATTCCAACCTTCTGCTCTAGAAGGAAAAATTCCACAATCTACTTTAGACATAGTATTATACACTTCTACCTGTGTCTTTGCTCTTGGAAGTATCTTAATTTTGTTGCCTAATTTAGAGGTTTTGTATAGACGTTCCCATTCTGCTGTTTGTTCTGGACTTAAGAATGGATTACTGCACATAAGCCATAATTCTACATCATCTTCTTCGTTAAATGAAAAATTAAAAAGTTCTACCAGTACATCGTGTCCTTTCCTAACCTCCCACTTACCACAATTAAAGAATATGGTCTTATTATCTGTACTATCTTTAGCAGGTGAGAATATATCTGAATTAACACCTAGAGGTACAACAAAAATCTTTTCTTCAGGTAATGTTAGATTATTTAAACATATTTTCTTTGCCCATTCAGACGCAACGAACAAAGCATCCAAATTATTGAGGTGGTGCTTCTCCATATCTTTAAATACGTCTAATTCAAAAAATGGAAACCCTATTCGTAGACCTCTGCCAACAAACTGTGCCAAATCATGCTGATGCCATATCTTTAAACATGGTGCGTCAAAATTTAACTTCTGAGAACGCATGGCAGCTTCTTGAAGTGGTTGAACATCTTCTCTTATAGCTAAATCCACTGGCCCCATAGGAAATAGGCTGACATTACACATCTTGCTTAGGCTTTTACATATATTTAGCCCAGCTATGCCATATCCTAGTTGGTTTATGGGAGTCATTAAGTTTAAGTCCATTTATTCTCCATTCTTATCTGTGTTATAGAAGGTATATTAGATAGTTTCTCTCTTCCATATATTTCTATCTTAGTTTTTA
>Ga0233444_10005308_pt1 | contig 11966 bp, 10 predicted proteins | sample SI_124_October20_6_FD_182792 | JGI IMG/M metagenome (GOLD analysis project Ga0233444, IMG submission 182792) | Seawater microbial communities from Saanich Inlet, British Columbia, Canada - SI_124_October2016_10_MG | ecosystem: Environmental > Aquatic > Marine > Inlet | place: Canada: British...
TTTAGAGGTTTTGTTTTTAAAAAAGGCAACATTGATAGTATCGTTTAACTTCAATTTTAATCTATTAACAATAGTTTTTGACAATAGAACATCTCTAGTTCTTTTTTGATTAAAATTTGGAACTTTTCCTGCTATTAGATATTCATTAAAAAATGTCCAGTCATAATCTGTAGAAACACCCTTATAAATAATTCCTTCAAAATCATTTTTTGTTCTAATCAACCCTACTTGATTGGCATAAATTTGAATATTTTTAACTCCTTTAATATTGGTGAACTTGGGGTAAAAATTCTGATTTTTATCAATAGGAATCACTGAAACATCTGAATTGTTAGCATCATATTTCGTAATTTGTATGTGCCCCTTGAAACCAGAAATTTTACTTCTAATTTTTTCACGTAAACCGTCACCTGTAGCAATAGCAATTAACATAATAACCAACCCTAATGAAATTGCTGTAATTGCAATTTTTATTATTGGGGACGAAATACTACTTTTATACTCCTTACCAGAAATAATTCGTTTGGCTACAAATAATTCGTAATTCAATGCTATGATTTTAACTGCACGTAAAAGTACATATTTATTTACTCTTTTATTGTTTAGTGTTTCAATCGTTTTCTATGCACAAGAATCTAAACCCTATCCTAAAATTTTTACCGGTGCGGATCAAACCCAATTATATCTCTCTAAATTAAAAGGAAAAAAAATTGCAATTGTTGCAAACCAAACATCTGTTATTTCTAACGGATCTAACTATACTCACCTTGTAGACAGCTTGGTTTCTTTAAAATTAAATATTCAAAAGGTCTTTGCTCCAGAGCATGGTTTTAGAGGAAAAGCAGATGCTGGAGAATCTATAGCTGACGGAATGGACGCAAAAACAGGACTTCCTCTGATATCGCTTTATGGAAAAAACAAAAAACCTACGAAAGCTCAATTAAAAGATATTGATCTTGTGGTTTTTGATATTCAAGATGTTGGTGCTAGATTTTACACCTATATTTCTACTTTACACTACGTCATGGAGGCTTGTGCAGAACTTAAAATTCCTTTATTATTACTAGACAGACCAAACCCAAACGGACATTATATAGATGGGCCAATTTTAGAACCAGCACATAAAAGTTTTGTAGGAATGCATCCTGTTCCTGTTGTTTATGGAATGACCATAGGTGAATACGGACTCATGATTAATGGAGAAAAATGGCTAGATAATGAACTAAAAGCTACTTTAACTGTTATTAAACTAAAAAATTATACGCATAGTTCTACTTATAACTTACCCATAAAACCTTCACCAAACTTACCTAATAAAAAGGCCATCAACCTCTACCCTAGTTTGTGCTTTTTTGAGGGTACTAACGTAAATGCTGGACGTGGAACCAACATGCAATTTCAAATTTATGGCTCTCCTTTTTTAAATACTAAAAGTAAATTCTCGTTTACACCAACTCCTAATGAAGGAGCTAAATACCCAAAACATGCTCATATGATTTCTTATGGAGAAGATTTAAGAGACGTTGAAAAATTAACTTCCTTAAACCTTTCTTGGCTAATAAAGGCAACAAAACAAAATAGAACTAAGAATTTTTTTAATACTTTTTTTACCAAATTAGCAGGAACTACAAAACTTCAAGCACAGCTTGAAGAAAAGGTTTCTGAAGCAGATATTAAAGCTTCATGGCAAGAGGGCTTAGAAAAATTTAAGATTGTTAGAAAAAAATATATAATCTACCAATAGGCTTTTTACAATTCGTTCAAATTTGTAGGCTTTTGATACTTCTGAAAAGGTTGTTTTAACAATTCTTTCAAAGAAGAATTTGTTTTTTCATCCGGAAAAGTATCTACACCATACACAATTTTTTCTCTGTCTAAATGCATGTAAGTTCCCAACAAACGGTCCCAAATAGAAAATATATTGCCATAATTGGCATCTGTATAAGGTAATAAATTATGATGGTGTACTTTGTGCATATCGGGAGATACGATGACATAGCTTAATAGTTTGTCTACAGATTTTGGAATCTTAATATTGGCATGATTAAATTGTGTAAAAATCAAAGACATTGATTGATATATCATAACAATAGCAATAGGAGCACCAACTACCAATACACCAAACAATGTAAATCCAAAACGAATTACACTCTCTAGAGGATGATGTCTATTAGCTGTAGTAGTATCTACTTTATGATCTGAATGATGGACCAAATGAATCATCCATAAAGGTTTAATCTTATGTTCTGTATAATGAGCTAAATAAGCACCAAAAAAATCTAATAAAACTACCCCCAATAAAATATACAACCATAATGGTATTTCTGGCATCCAATTAATAATTCCAAAATTATTTGTCTGTACCCAATCTGCTGTAAATAACAGCAAAAAAGCTAATGAAAAATTAATGATTACTGTGGTTGCTGTAAAAAATAAATTAGGAATGGCATGCTTCCATTTTTTGTAGTTAAAAAGGAACAAGGGCAGTGCACCTTCTAGAAGCCAAAAAAAAGTAATACCGCCAACTAGTATCAAACTTCTATGTGAAGAAGGTATGGTTTCAAAATAATTGAATAAAGTTTCCACTGTAGCTAAAAATTTATACTAAAATACAGAAAGTTTTTTACTTAAACAGAGAGAGTGTTTATTTAAAGTCAATAAAACTAATAACTTAACTTCGTTTTACTTTTTTATTATAGTGCAACGGGATTCGTTTTTTTAAATTTTCTATAATGGAATGAGTGGCTGGGCAAACTTCAGTATTAGCAAGTGTTAAATCTGTAATCTGAATAAACTTCTTTCTGTTAGTGTGTGGGTAATCAGAACAAGCTTTTGGCCTAACATTATAGATAAAACAGGAGTTATCAGTAGCATCAAAAAAAGAACATGGCGCTGTTTTTAATACCATAAAATCATCTTGATCTCTTTCTAGATATTGCTCTATAAAATTACGTTCTTTCATATTTAGATGCTTAGATATACGTTGAATATCTTTATCTATAAAAATAGGACTAGTTGTTTTACAACAATTCCCACAGGTCAAGCAATCTGTTTTTTTAAACTCATTATCATGCAGTTCTTTCATCACAACATCTAAATTCTTAGGTGTTCTCTTCTTTAGCATTTTAAAATACTTTAAAGTCTCAGGATAGGTTTCCTTAGATAATTTCGATAATTGTTCTAAACGTTCTTCCATAATTACAAAGTTATTTTTAACTAGGTTCAAGCTCACATAACTATCTGATAAAATTAGTTTATAATGTAAAAGCTAAAGCAGTGTAAAAGTACCATTAAAATCTAGGTAAACATCTATCAAAAAATAAAATAAAATATGTAATTTTGCACTTCAATTTATGATACTCAATGAATATTCAAACCCTTTTAGAAGCTAAAGTAAAAGAAGGTTTTTCAGCACTTTTTGAAACCACATTGCCATCGGTTGAATTTCAAGCAACACGCAAAGATTTTGAGGGTGATATTACCATTGTCGTTTTTCCAATGCTTAGATATAGGAAAGGGAATCCAGCTCAAATCGGAGAAAATTTAGGCGACTTTTTAGTTAAAAATGTTCATGAAGTTGTAGCATATAATGTAGTTAAGGGGTTTTTAAACCTAGTCATAGATGATCAGGTATATCTTCAATCTTTCAATGACATATACTCACTAGATAATTTTGGTTTTTCATCAAAATCAAAAGACGTAGTTATGGTAGAATATTCTTCTCCAAATACGAATAAGCCTCTACATTTGGGGCATGTTAGAAATAATTTATTAGGATATTCTGTTGCAGAAATTTTAAAAGCGTCTGGGAATAAAGTTTATAAAACTCAAATCATTAATGATCGGGGTATTCATATTTGTAAGTCTATGTTGGCATGGAAAAAATTTGGAAACTCAGAAACACCTCTTTCAACAGGTGAGAAAGGCGATAGCCTTGTTGGAAAATATTATGTAAAATTTAATGACGCTTATAAGCAGGAAGTAAGCAATTTAGTTATCGAAGGAATATCTGAAGAAGAGGCAAAAAAACAAGCACCTATTCTAATTGAGGCACAACAAATGTTATTAAAGTGGGAAGCAGGAGATTCAGAAACTGTTGCGCTTTGGAATATGATGAATAGCTGGGTATATGAGGGGTTTAAAACCACCTATAAAAACTTGGGCGTAGATTTTGATACTTTGTATTACGAAAGCAATACTTATCTACTGGGAAAAGATGTCATTGAAGACGGAATTAACCGTAAAATCTTCTTTAAAAAAGAAGATGGATCAGTATGGTGTGATTTGACAGACGAAGGGCTAGATGAAAAACTAGTATTACGCTCAGACGGAACTGCTGTATATATGACCCAAGATATTGGAACAGCTATACAGCGCGTAAAAGATCATTCAGATATTAATGGAATGGTGTATACAGTTGGAAATGAACAAGACTATCATTTTAAAGTCTTATTCTTAATTTTAAAAAAATTAGGATTTTCATGGGCTACCCATTTATATCATTTAAGTTATGGAATGGTAGATTTACCCTCTGGAAAAATGAAGTCTAGAGAAGGAACTGTTGTAGATGCAGATGAATTGATGAATGAAATGACAGATACTGCTAAAAATATTTCTCAAGAATTAGGGAAATTAGATGGTTATTCTGAGGAAGAAAAATCTGATTTATATCATATCATAGGTTTAGGTGCATTAAAATATTTTATATTGAAAGTAGATCCAAAAAAAAGAATTTTATTTGATCCCAAAGCTTCTGTAGATTTTCAAGGTAATACAGGTCCGTTTATTCAATATACCTATGCTAGAATACAATCAATCTTACGAAAAGCTACTTTTGATTATAGTCCGCAAGTAAATGCCTCTGATGTTTCTTTGCATGTTAAAGAAAAAGAATTAATCAAACAGTTAGAATTATATCCAGATACAATTCAACAGGCTGCAGATAATTACTCCCCTGCTCTCATTGCCAATTACACATATGATTTGGTGAAGGAATTTAATTCATTCTATCAAAATGTTTCTATTTTAGGTGAATCAAATGAAACTAAAAAAAGATTACGTGTTCAATTGGCAAGTAAAGTGGCGGACGTTATAAAATCTGCTTTCAATTTGTTAGGAATTCAGGTTCCAACTAGAATGTAAAATAGTGTAAACGGAGTTAATAACACCTAGTGAAAATTACAAAATAAAAACAAAAGATTATGAAATACGATATTATAATTGTTGGTAGTGGTCCTGGAGGATATGTTACCGCCATAAGAGCTTCTCAATTAGGTTTTAAAACTGCTGTAGTAGAAAAAGAAAGTTTAGGTGGTGTTTGTTTGAATTGGGGATGTATTCCCACAAAAGCGTTGTTAAAAAGTGCTCAAGTTTATGAATACCTTAAACATGTAGATCAATACGGTTTAAAAGCTGAATCTATTGATAAAGATTTTGAAGCCGTTATTAAAAGAAGTCGAGGTGTTGCAGAAGGAATGAGTAAAGGAGTTCAATTTCTAATGAAAAAGAATAAAATTGATGTTATAGATGGTTTTGGAAAAGTTAAGGCTGGTAAAAAAATCGATGTAACTTCTAAAGATGGAAAAATTACTGAATATAGTGCAAGTCATATTATCATTGCAACTGGAGCTCGATCTAGAGAATTGCCAAATTTACCTCAAGATGGGGAAAAAGTAATTGGTTACAGACAAGCAATGACCTTACCTTCTCAGCCAAAATCTATGATTGTAGTTGGTTCTGGAGCCATTGGAGTTGAATTTGCATCATTTTATAATTCTATGGGAACAGATGTAACAATAGTAGAATTTCAACCAACAATAGTACCAGTTGAAGATAAAGATATTTCAAAGCAATTTGAACGCTCTTTAAAAAAGGCTGGAATTAAAATTATGACAAGTTCTTCTGTGGAAGCTGTGGATACTTCTGGTGATGGTGTTAAAGCAACAGTAAAAACTAAAAAAGGAGAAGAAACTTTGGAAGCAGATCTTTTATTGTCTGCAGTAGGAATTAAAACTAATATTGAAAACATCGGATTAGAAGATGTTGGAATTATTACTGATAGAGATAAAATTTTAGTAAACGATTGGTATCAAACTAATATTCCTGGTTATTACGCAATTGGAGATGTAACTCCAGGTCCTGCTTTAGCTCATGTTGCTTCAGCTGAAGGAATAACTTGTGTTGAAAAGATTGCTGGATTACATAGTGAAGTTATAGACTACGGAAATATACCAGGTTGTACTTATGCTAGTCCAGAAATTGCTTCTGTAGGTCTAACAGAAGAACAAGCAAAAGAACAAGGATATGAATTAAAAGTAGGGAAATTTCCTTTCTCTGCATCAGGAAAAGCAACAGCTGCTGGAACACCTGAGGGTTTTGTTAAGGTAATTTTTGATGCTAAATATGGAGAATGGTTAGGTTGCCATATGATAGGTGCTGGAGTAACAGACATGATTGCAGAGGCAGTATTGGGAAGAAAACTTGAAACTACTGGACATGAAGTTTTAAAAACAATTCACCCTCACCCTACAATGAGCGAGGCAGTTATGGAAGCCGTTGCCGATGCATATGATGAAGTTATTCATTTATAATAAAAAATAAAAGACCGAAGAAATATCTTCGGTCTTTTATTTTGGCATAGTTATTGGTAATTAATTTAAATATATATAAGTTTCAATACCAAAGACTTTTAATGAAGTATTTATGGGATTTATTGTAATGAATAAGAAAGATTTACCCCCTAAACCAAAGCTAATAGCTTTGGTTTTTGTATTTAAAAAGCTTTTATTAATTAAATAAAGTAAATTTGTACCATCTTCAATAAGAATAGTTGTCTAACTTAATGATTAAAATAACTAATTATATAGGATTTCTAAAAGAAATTCTAAAAGCCATTATTAAACTCTGTTTTGCTGGTTTTCTCATAGGATTCTTAAAATCTTATGATACTATCATAGCCATTATTTTGTTTTTAAAAATTCTTCAAATTATTTACAAAAATATTATCATCACTGAAAGCAAAAATTGGATATTACTCATTGGAATGATAGTTACCGGTTTTGGTGGAATGATTGGTGAAAAATGGGGTGTTAGTAATAATTATTGGAAATATCATGAAATCTCTAGAGATTTACCTTTATGGCTCCCATTTGCCTGGATGTTGGCTTTCTACTTTTTGTATCGAATAGAATCTGGATTGATTCCTTATTTGAAAAATAAAACCATCAAAAACAAAGTGATCATTGCCTTTTGGTTATCGCTAATTATTCCAGCTTTTGGAGAAATTATCACCATTAATTTGGGTGTTTGGACCTATTATTGGCCTTATCAAATTTTTGGAGTTCCTATCTATGCTTTTGTATGTTTGGTGTTTGTTCACATGCTGGTATATGTCATTTTATCTTCCATTTGTAAAAAATGGAAGATCAACGACATTGTATTTTCTTAGATTGAAACTTAAAACTGCCAAGCTACAATTCTAGTTACTTTATTCCCTTGATGCATCGGAATGATGGTGAAGTTTTTCACTTTTAACTTTTCTCCAGATTTTTGAAGACTTTCAATATTTTCTTTTTTAGACACCAAACTTGTAAACCAAAAACTCGTGTCTTTATACAAAGAGCTTTGATAGAAATAATTGTGTAAGAAAGCCTTCTCACCGCCAGGATACCATAATTCATTATTATTTCCTGCAAAATTTCTTACGGCATTATTTCCTAAGTTTCTAGACTTTCTAGCATTGGCACCTTTAGCTTCCATTTCCGATTTATAAAAAGGAGGATTACAAATAACCGCGGAAAAAGAATCTCCTTTTTCTATGATTCCTTTTAAAATATTAGCTTCATCTAATTGTTGTCTTAATGTAATTTTACTCTTTAAACCATTATCATCTATGATATCTTGAGCAGAATCTAAAGAATCTAATTCTATATCAGAAGCAACAAAATTCCAGTTGTATTCTTTAACTCCTAATAAAGGATAAATACAGGTTGCTCCAGTACCTATGTCTAAAATTTTAATATCTTTTGAAATGCCAGAGGATTCCAACAAGTCAGCTATATAATGAATGTAATCTACTCGTCCAGGAATAGGTGGACATAAATTTTCATCAGGAAACGTCCAATCTTTAATTCCATAGTGTACTTCTAATAAAGTCAGATTTAGTTGTTTGACAGCTTTAGGATCAGAAAAATCTATGGTAACTGTTCCATATTCATTCTTTCTGACAAAGGGTACTAAATTCTTATTGTGTTTGGTTAAAATATCGAAGTTATAACCATTTTTATGCTTATTTCTAGGATGCAATCCCGGCTTTAAGTTCATTTAGAGTTCTAAGATAGTAAATGCTTGTTCTATTGGTTTTAATGATTCCTTTAATGCGATAATTAAGTTTTGTCCGTGTTCTAAATAATACTCAGAAAAATTTCGCTGACGTTCTTCTAGGCTTTTATTAGGTAATAATTGATCTTGTAATTCAATAATTCTATTGATTCTATCAACTTGTTTTCTTTTTTCTGCGCGTAATAATCTTTTTTCCAGATTTTCTAACCCTTTGAGTTGTTTTCTATGTTGCGCATCTACAGCTCCAATAAAAGAAACATCAGTTTCATTGGCAATTCTTCTTAAGGCTAAAAACTGTTGAGTTAACAATTCAGTAGCATCTGTAAAACTGAACTTAATATTTGAATTCTCTTTAACTTTTTTAGCAAGTAAAAGATGTTGTTTCATGAACATTTCTTCAAAAGAAATATCTAAGTTATGTAACTTTTTGATCTGTTTTTTAGAAACAATCTGAACTGAATTTCTCAACAATAATATTGGAAAAGGAATCTTTACAGATTTAAAGTATGCTTTCAATTGCAACCAATAAGCAAGTTCACCACCACCACCAATATAACAAAGGTTTGGAAGAATCACTTCTTGATATAGAGGCCTCATTATTACATTTGGACTAAATCTATCACTGTAGTTTTCAAGCTCTTTAAGAATTTCTGCTTCTGAAAAAACAAGATCTGTATTATGAATTGAATACTGCCCTTGGTTTTCAATAATTCGTTCTCGAGAGTTTTGTGTTAAATAAAATAAATTAATTTCTCTAGGGTTTACCTGTACTTTATATTGCTTTTCAAAATTTACTATGGTATTGGAAACTGCATTCCAAGAGGTTTGATGAAGTAATTCATCTTTTATAATAGGAGCAAAAATATTTTTCAACCGTTGGTCATCAGCATCTAAAACAACCAAGCCATAGGTTTTAAACAAGTCATTAGCAATATATCTAGTGGCCTCGGCAAGAGAGGTTTGAGAAACATAAGCACTTTTAAAAAGTTCTGCTAGATATACAGCATTTTTAGAATCTCCTAATTTTTTTGAAAAACTAGTAAAAACATCCTGCATTCCTTCTAACGAAAATCTTCCAACGGCCCCACCGTCCTGTCTATCCCAAGTAACTTTTTCACCTTTAAATTTAAAATAATTAATTTCTTCAAAATCATGATCTTCTGTAGCCATCCAATACACAGGAACAAATCTTTGTAAAGGAAATTGCTCCGCTAAAGTTTCAGATAAATTAATGGCAGAAACTATCTTATATAAAAAATACAATGGACCAGTAAACAAGTTTAATTGGTGACCTGTTGTTATAGTAAAAGTATCTTTATTTTCAAGTGATTTTATATTTTCTAAAGTGGCATTAGAAGTAGTTATATTGCTATACTGATCCTGTAAAACACTTACTAACTCTTTTCTAGTTGAGAGTGAAAAATTTTCCCCTTTCTCCTGAATCTGAGAAGCAAAACCTTTTATATTAGGAAAATTATTATAATAAGGCTGAATCGATTCTTTCTGATCTAAATAATCAGTCATGGTCTTGGAAAAGAATCCTGTTTTTTGAAATGGTATATGAGTAGACTTCATAAATTCATACGATAACGCTTACAATAACAATTTAATTAATTTGCTCTGTACTGCTAAACACAAATAAATATTTATCAAAAATACTAAATTTGCGGTAAGCAATTAATGAATGAATACTCCAACAATAATTAACGATTTAAAAACATTTTTAATTCTTGATAATTAGAAACTGATGTTGCAACTTTTTCTTTACTCATAACCTGCTTAATTTTGTGAGGTATCTCCACATTAACTGAAAGAGTTTCTTCTACTACCTCTAAAAACTTAACCGGATGTGCAGTTTCTAAAAAAACACCAAACTCGTTAGTTTTTAAACCATACTTTTTTAAACCTAAATAACCAATGGCCCCATGTGGCTCTGAGATGTAGTTAAATTTATCATGTATACTCTTCATCATTATTTTAGTTTCATCATCTGAAAAACTAAACGAGGAAAAAGATTTTTTTAAGCTAGATAGGTTATTATCAAATAATTCTTGAATTCTAATGAAGTTACTTGGATTACCTACATCCATAGCATTTGAAATAGTAGCTTTTGATGGTTTAGGATCATAATTTCCATTTAATAAATATTGAGGAACAGTATCATTAATATTTGTTGAGGCTACAAAATGTTTCACAGGTAAACCCAATTTTTGAGCTAACAACCCAGCACAAATATTTCCAAAATTTCCACTAGGAACAGAAAAAACAATGTCTTTATAATGTTTACTAACTTGTTTATAGGCAAAGAAAAAATAAAACATTTGAGGCAACCATCTAGCTACATTTATAGAATTTGCTGATGTTAAGTTTCTAGAAATATTTTTATCTAAAAATGCCGATTTCACCATTTCTTGACAATCATCAAATACTCCATCTACTTCAAGAGCAGTTATATTATTTCCTAAAGTAGTTAGTTGTTTTTCTTGAATTTCACTCACCTTCCCTTTTGGATACAAAATTACTACTTGAACACCTTTTGCATTTAAAAATCCATTAGCAACAGCACCTCCTGTATCGCCAGAAGTTGCAACCAACACAGTAATGTCTTCAGTTTTATCCTGATTAAAATATTCTAAACATTGAGACATAAATCTTGCTCCTACATCCTTAAAAGCCATCGTTGGACCATGAAATAATTCAAGAGAACCAATATTTTGGTCTAAATTAACAACAGGGAAATCAAAAGAAATAGTTTTTTTAATAATCTCTTTGAGAATATTAGCCGGAATTTCGTCTCCAACAAATTGTTTAATTACTTCATAGGCAATTTCTTCATTAGAATAGTCACCAATATTATTTATAAAGTCTTCAGAAATTGGAGTGATCTTTTCAGGGAAATACAACCCCCTATCAGGTGCAATTCCATTTTGAACTGCTTTTTTAAAAGAAGTTAAAGGTGATGAATTATTTAAACTATAATATCTCATACTTTTTTATAAAATTTTAATTCCTTGTTGATTAATTTTTGAAATATGAATATCATAATCTATATCTGTATTGTTGTATATTTTTGCCATTGTTTCACCAACAAAATTTGCAGTTCTCTCTCCTTTACTAAGCGCAAAAATAGAAGGTCCTGAACCAGAAATACCAGCACCTAAAGCACCTGCATGTATGACCCCTTTTTTAACTTTATTAAATTCTGGAATTAATACCAATCGATTAGGCTCTATAATTTCATCATGTAAAGATCTTCCTATTAAATCATAATCATTAGTGAATAATCCACTAATTAAACCACCAAAGTTACCCATCTGAGTAACCATTTTTTTTAATGATACTTGATTTTTTATAACAGCACGAGCATCTGCAGTTTTCACCTCTATTTGAGGATGAATGATTGTTACATATAAATCATTAGGAGTATTAATTTTTAAAACATCTAGAGGTTGATAACTTCTAACTAAGGTAAAGCCACCAAGAATTACTGGTGATACATTATCCGCATGTTCAGAACCACTAGCTAGTTTTTCTCCTTGCATTGCAAAATAAATTAACTCTTGTTTAGAAAATGGTTTTCCTAATAATTCATTAATTGCAAATACAGCACCAGCTGCACTAGCTGC
>Ga0233444_10005309_pt1 | contig 11966 bp, 8 predicted proteins | sample SI_124_October20_6_FD_182792 | JGI IMG/M metagenome (GOLD analysis project Ga0233444, IMG submission 182792) | Seawater microbial communities from Saanich Inlet, British Columbia, Canada - SI_124_October2016_10_MG | ecosystem: Environmental > Aquatic > Marine > Inlet | place: Canada: British...
AACACGCCCGGCACGTACAGCAACACCACAACCTGGACGATTGAAACCAACGAGCAGACGCGCCTGGACACTGACGGCACGCAGATTCTGCGGTTGGTGTTTTCAATCGATTAAAAGTGTCGCTATTCTTTTTTTACAGGTCGTGTCCCCTGCGGGCACAACACACGCGGACTCTCATGGAGTTTAAGCTCTGGGCCCTCCTGTTGCTGATCGCCGACCGCAAGGGGTTTCGCAAGCCGCGGCCCGGTACGCGGGGATGGGTTCTCGACGCGGGTGCCAACGACGGGGAAACGGCCGTGATGCTCGCCAATGCGCTGCGTTTCTTGCGCTTGAATGTGCTCGCAGTCGAGCCGCTCGCCAACAATGTGAAGGTGGCGCATGCAAGAGCGCAACGCATGAACAACCTCGAGGTGCGGCTGGCCGGCTTGGGCGCCGTCAACGGAAGCACGGGGCACTACCCTAAGCACCTAGACAATCGCAGAGGCGGCCTGTTTGCGCAGATTTCGGCGTTTTTCCCCGCAACCACAAGGGGCAATGGCACCTATCCAATCGTAACCATCGACGCGCTCTTTGGCACTGACGAGAATCGCTCGCTCGTGCTGGCGCACCTGGATCTTGAAGGTCGCGAACCAGATGCGCTGCGCGGTGCCAACGCCACGTTCCAACGCGACCGGCCGGTGATCACTGTCGAGACCTACTCAAAGTCCATGCGGTCCCGACACAAGGCCGTCATGGCACAACTTGAGGCGCTCCGCTATGACGTGTACACAATTGAGGAGAGAGTCGGTTCCATACGGGACGGTCGCAATAGTGTGGCCATCCCGCGCGAGGACCGCCGCTTGCACTGGATTGTGGAGCACTACTTTGCCACTCCATGACAAGTGAGTGCGCTGCGGCGCTGCGAAACACGGACGCCGCGTACAACCAGGCCGCGCGGCTGCTTGGGCTCAAGGAGCGCGTAGCGGTGTTGAGGGCGCACGATCGGCCCTACTGTCGACAAATGCGCGGCGTCGTCGCCTCGGATGGAGTGCCAGTGGTTTACCACGCCATACTAAAATCGATGCACAGCGAGCTTTTGCGTCGACTTCACAATTCCACAGATTGGCTCGCGCCGTTCAATGTCAGCGGAAGTTGCTTCGAGGAGCAAGCGCGACCCGGTGCGCTTTTGCGGCGGATCGAGGCGCTGCCGCGCCGCTTCACGGTGGTACGCGAGCCCATGTCCCACTTTTTCAGTGGCCTGGCACAGGTGGAATCGTACTGGCACCATCCGGGTCCTGGAGGCATGCACAGTCTGCGCACAGACGCCCGCTGGGCAGAGTCGCGCTGGCGCCGGTGCTGGACGTCCGCGAGTCCGTCAAATCCACCCAAGCAGTTTTACAGTCTTGCCCTTTGCACGCCTGCGGAGCGGGCTACGGCGATGCTGAGAGACATGCTCGACCAATCGGGACCGGCGAGATACTTGTTCATCCTCACGCACGCCATGCCACAAACCATCGGTCTACTGAGCCCGCAAATGGATTGGACGATTCCGCTGGTGATGCGCTCGGAGGAGGATGCGAACGAGTGGCCGGCGCTGGTGCGGCAGCTGTCGTTGAACATCTCAACGCGTCGACGCCACACGAATGTGCGCGCTCAAAAGCGCGACGCGGTTAAGTTTGAGTTCAACCACGGCAACGTGCTACAAAACCACCGCGTGTTGCACCGAGCAATATGCGCGATGCTCCAAAGGGAATTCGCGTGCCTGGGGTACGGCACGGCTTCGTGTTCAAAGTGGTAGGGGTTGTGTCCCGCTAGTGCACAGATATTTAAACGCGCACCCTTGTTAGCAAGGAAGCTATGAAGGACGTGCCGCTGACCACTGCCGAGGCATACGACACGGACGACACCTCCGACGAGCAGCCGCCACCTGTGGGGGTCGTTGCCGCGTATGAGGAGTTTGCAGAGGAAGAGTCATTCTGGCCAGTGCTGCTTTGCATCATCGTTGCCGGTTTTGGAGCGCTGCTGTCGTGGCAAACCGTGTGCGCCGAGCAGCACGTCTGCATCGACCATGGCACCTGCTTTGCCGTGCGCAACGAGTCGTACAGCTGCGCCTTTCGCACATCGATCACGCCCGCGGCGTACCGCATGCTCAATTACACGTCGCAGGACGAGGCGCTCCAGTCGCTTCAGCGCGGCGTCTGCGCGCCCGGAATGCGTCAGTCCATCGACGCCTACGGCCACCTGCACTGCGTGCGCCGCCGCACCTATCCAGACGCCATGTCGACCGAGGCGCAGGCCCGCAGCGTCGAGCCTGGCATGGCCGACCACGAACGGCACTGCAAGCGCTGGATTGACGCCAAATCGCTGTCCCACGGAGAGGAAAAGTTTGCCTTCTTTGACCAGGACGACGTGGAACAGGCTGTGGAAGACGTGCTCCTCGCGGGCGGCAGCGGGCGATTGGCCATCTCGGACGTGACCAAGTTTCGCGCCGCGTGCCGGTCGATGGTGGTTTCTAACGCTGCGGGCGCCGCCGCCACCGTGGCCTATGACTACTTGATCGAGGGACTGGGCGCGTTTGACCTGACGCGGATTGAGGAACTCTTCGGCGCCATCGGCTTCCTGGGCTCCCACTTTTGCGACGCCCCGGCCACCGTTGGGCTAGTGTACGACGAGCACTCGTTTGCCGTCAAGGTGGGCACAGGAACCACGCCGAGCGCCGATGCGCTCGCTGAGGCGCTCTACGCCGTGGGCGCCGACCGGTCGACGCGCTCGCGCGCCTCGGTGTTTGCCGAGATGGTCAATGACGACATTACTCCCGCGCCCGCCGTCAACGACGCCGAGACGCGCAAGGTAGTCGAGGGGTCGTACAAGAATGGCTGGATTGCCAACCAGGTCACCTCGGGACTGCGCATCTTTTACGAGCCAATCAACCCGCCACTCGCGCGCTTCCTGCGCGCGGCGCAGACACAGCTCACCGACGCCACTCCCTACGTGCGCGGCCTTGCGGCCTACTGCGCCATCTCGGGCATGTCCACCGTGACGGGCGAGTTTGGCAGCATGCGCAGCGTCGCGTCGTCGGTGCATCAGATCAGCGGTCTTCGGCCTGCGGCTTCCGCTCTGGGGCGTCTGAAGGGCTCGGTGATCGATATCGATCGCTTCTCCGAGGTCAAGTCGGAACACTTGTTCAACGCCTCGTCTACAACGTGGTCGTCGCTCGCGGCGCACGGAACGCCCATCACTTCGGCTGTGCGACCATCGGCGCGCGCCGTCTGCCTGCGCGCGGCGCGTGTGGCTTTTCCGGACGCCTTTGACCACGTGATCTTTGACACGCTCGTGACGCCCACGCTCTATGATCGTCTCTATGAAATGACTGGGGTCATCAAGAGTGCGGCCATTGACGTCATACAAGAATCGCTCATCGGTAGCTTGTACGCAACGTCGGCCGGTCGCTCGACGGCACTTTCACAGTTGCAAGACACACCGTTGCGCATCGCCGGCGCGCCCAGAACCACGTGGGCAGGGGTAGACACCGCCTTCGTGCGACCGGAGCTGACCTCGGGCGATGGCGCCATTCTGATCCTGATGAAGCAGGCCCGCGCGGTTTACTTTGACCGCTTCGCCCGTGCTGTGCACCAGACATCGGTATGCCAGCACCCACCCCTCTTTGACGCCCTGGAGCGCAACGCCTACCTGTTGCTGAGCACATCGTTCAGCTGCGCCATGCTGATGCCCGGCCTACTCGTGCCACCCTTTGCCGACGAACGGTACGATGACGCGTCGCTGTACTCGCGCGTGGGCTATGTGATTGCGCACGAGTTTATGCACGTGACCGCCTTCACGTCGCGATGGGACCCTGCCTATGCCGGCTACCTGCTGCACCGCTACGAGCCGCAAACCTACGTGGAGGCCATCGCCGATACCGGCGCCATGGCGGCGCTGATGCGCATCGGAGAGGCGTCGAATGAATCCTTGTGCGCGCACGTCTCGCAGCTCTGGTGCGCGCGCGTAGGGACGCAGGACCACGTTGCGGGGTCGCACCCGCTCTCGAATGCGCGTGGGGACTATGCGTGTGCGTTTTTGAGGGAGCACTTTTCATAATTACACGCTAAAAGTCACTGTCCACTTCTTCCACCACCACCACGACGGACGCGCGATGCCATGGACGCACGCGGACGCGACGACCGCATCATCAGAACCGGGCATCAGCATCACCGTTTCCCGTTGGAGCCAGCAGACCGGCATCAATTTCGGAGCGCTGCTTAAAGCCGCGTCGCTTGCAATGTGCTGCGCCGGCACACTGACTCTACCTGATCACTTTACTCTTGGCGCCATACCAGAGTCGCGGAGGCGCTTTGCGTTTCAACATCTTGCCTCGAGCAAATCGCTTGGCAATTTCCCACCACCAGCAGAGCGTGTGTGCAAAGACCAACTTGCTCCATCGGATCACTTCCTGTACTTTCGTCTGCCCCGTCCGTGCCAGAAGACGGAGATCCGTGCAGCGGCTTACGGCATTGCCTTTGAGTACAGCGGACTCGTGCCTCAACAGTGCGGAGATGACGGCGATACTGCGATTGCGCACGTCCGTACGCTCGGCATGAATGCAAGCCTGCCCGGCGTCCACCCTGGCTACGGCCAGCCGCCCCTGTCTTACTATCTCAGTGCCTGGAAGCATTCGGGCAGGCGGCGGCTCAAAGTCGTCTACAAGAGTGTGGATTATTATGGCAGACACAGGCCTCTCGCTGACGGGATTTCCTCAACTGTGCGGCAAATCAAGGGCGACGATGGACGTCTATTAGCTTTGGGGGAGAGCCCGGTGGTGCTGGGCCTCAAGATGCTGCAGCACGCACTCGATCTGCCCATCGAGTTCCAGACAAGCTCCGACTGGGCGACCGACCTGCATACGCTCATGTGCGCGCGCACGATCATCCTGTCCAACTCGGCATTAAATGTCATCTTCTTGGCAGGCCCTCACGCCCAACGCGCTTACGAGTACGCGACACCTGATCGAGGCCCCTACAGGGAAATGTCTCACGATTGCCAGTTGCAACGCTTCCACATGTCCGGAAAAGTCATCTCGGACTGGACGGCGAGCGACACGCAAAAGCTGCAAAACGTTGTGGAATTCGGCACCGCCGTATTTGAGCCAGTTAGCTGCTAGCGCGTGCATTGTCACTAAAAGTCACTGTCCACGTCGTCTTCCACCACCGCCACTGGCACCACCTCCACAACGGGCGCGCACTTTAGGTGCGCGCGGTGCAGCCACGCGTGGTAGCCAGCAGTGCGCGCGGGCGGCACGCTGCGGTACGGCTCCGGTGGCAGCACCAGCCGCGGCGCCGCGCTGCGGAGCGCGTGCAGCGTCGCGTGCCGGCCCCACTTGAGCGTCGTCTCCAGGCGCTCGGCGGTGACCAGGTCGGCCTCCGTGGGCGGCCAAGCGGGCCAGTACCGCTGTTGCTGGGCGTCCTCGGCAGCCTCGAGGCGCGCGAGCGCGGCGGCGCGGTGCGTCGCGTGCACGCACGGGCCAGCCTTGGCGCTGAGCGTCACCAGGTGCTCCTCAATCGCCAAGAGGCACGGCAGCCGACGGCGGCGGTCTCGAATCCATGGCTCAACGCACACGGCCAGGTCGAGCAGGTGCTGCGCTGCCGGCCAGTGCCGCTCGACAATAGCCACCGGATTCGGCATCGACAGCTGCGCCGCGGTGGCATTGTAGACGATTACAGGTGGAGGGAACTGATCGTCCTCTTCCGATAGGTCGTCGTCGTGCACGATGCGCAGCCCGCCGTACAGGTGCGCCACGTTTAAAAACGAGTGCACCACGGCGGAGGCCACCTTGCGCTGGCACGCGTAGAGCCGGTCGGGCATCTTGAGCTGCTCCTCCGTGTCGCCAAACTCAATGTCGCTCTCAGTGGGGTCGGAGCACTCGGCCAGGCACGTGGTGAAGGCGCGCTCTATGGCCTTGGCCATGGCTGTCGCGCACGTGTTGGCCATGATGTTGAGCGATGCGCTGCGCTCCGTTTGCTTCTTGTGCAGCTGCGCGTACAGGCGCAGCGACTTGTGCAGCGAGCGCTGTGGTATGCCGAGGTTGACCTTGGCGAGCGACACCTCGACACAGCACGCCAATGGCACGGGCACGAGCACGTCGAGCGAGCGCAGTCGGTGCTGGAGCGCCGCTTCGCTTGCGAGTACGTGCACAAGCCGCTCGAGGAGCGCAATGGCCTCGGAGCGGCACCAGCCATCGTTGGGGTCGCAGCGCGCGACCGAGAGGGTGCCATTGCCGGTACCAAAGAGCGTGTTAAACTCCTCGTCGAGACCGAGCATCGTCTCACGTTCGGTCGCGCGCCCCACGCCGACGGCCACGAGCTTGGACACGGCCTCGCGATTGGCGTGCATGGCCCAGACGCTGTCGACGGCGCGCAGCTGCATCCCACGCGCTTGCACGCGCCGGCGCACGCCCTCGAGCGCCGCATCGGACGAGGCCTTAAGGGTGAAGCTCTCGCTGATGGCCGCAAACTCAGCGGCCAGGCGCGTCGCCTCGGGGTTGGACAAATTGGGTGCGTCCATGGCGGCTGTGAGCACAGCGAGCTTTTGCATGGCTGTCTCGCTCTGCTTTTGGTGCTCCTGCTCCAAGAGTCGGTGTACCTCCAGATGCATGCCCACCATGCGGTCGAGCGCTTCGATGCGCTGCAGCAATAGGAAGCGCTCGCTCGCGAGCATGGCGAGCGCTTCGCGCCCGCTCACGGGTGCGCCGTGCTCGCACAGCCTCTGGAGCAGTGCCTCGTGGAGCGCGGGCGGCGCCACGGGAGCTACGGGGGCGACAGGCGGTGGCAGCGGTGGCGCGAGCGGTGGGATCGCGACTGACGAAGCAGCGGGGTTGAGGATGGGCGAGATTTCAGTGCTCTTGGGCCGCGCCGAGGGCAGCCAGTGCGCCTTGCTCTGCTCAATATCGTGCCGGTCCAGAAGTACCTGCTCGTTGAGGACCTGCTCGCCCTTGGCGTCGTCGTATGCGGCCCATCGCAGCTTTAGAAAGAGATGCACCTTGAGCGCGACGATGCAGTGCAGCGCATTCTCGAGCCAGCAGCGGCTGCGCATGGGGTCGGGAAAGCTGTGGCGCAAGAACGGCTCGGGTGGCGTGTTGGGCGACGCGCGAGGCGACGCGGCCGCGCGCGCGAGCGTGTCCAGGCAAAACTGGTTCATGCGGAGGCCAAGGTTGCGCTCGAGTCCAAAGTGAACCATGCGCAGCGTCCAAAAGTCGAGGTCAAACAGTTCGGTGCGCTTGGCCCAGTTGTCACTGAGGTTGGTCAGGAGAAAGAGTCCACCGAGTTCGGCAATTGTGAGTCCCTCATTGGAAAGCGCGTCGCTTGGTAGAAAGAGCTCGTGATACGCCTCCATGTCGAGCATACTCCTGTGCGCGGCCTCGGCGGCGTGCCACGTTTTGGCAACGTCTAGATCGACGAGCTTGACGCGCGAGCGCTGGCTTTGCGCCTCCGAGTCGCCAAAGCAACGCGCATAGAGTGGATTCTCGAGCGTCCGATCGTAGGTCTCAAATGGCCAGTAGGTCATCTTGGAAACTCTTGGATCGCCGCGCTCGTCTCTTATCACCTTGTGTGTGTCACAATCGAGCCCCTCGTCCCAGCCGCGCACGCCTTGGACAAAGAGCGCGTGCGCGCCCGCGGCCACCTCGCGTGCCATGGCAAACCATTCGGCGAGGCGCGCGGGCAGCTTCTTGGAAGGTGCCAAGAGTTGGTCCAAACAAAGCGCCTGCACGGCTGCCTTGACCGCCGCCGACTTACCCGCCAGTGGTGGATCGAGGTGCTTCCACAGAATCTTGCATGCACACGTGGTCTGGTCGTCGCTGGCTGCCTGAGCCGCTTGCGCGACGACTTCCCAAAGTTCATCGGCCGTGGCAATGTGCGTGTGGATGGCGCGGTTGGTGCGATCCGTTGTGCTCAAGCTTGTGGGTGCCGCGTATGGGTCGGCGCGTCGGTCTATAACTTGGCGCTTGGCGGGCGCCGAGGTGCCCAGTTCCGAAGGCCGCTTGGCGTTGCGCGGCGGGTAGCTCATCAAAGGTACGGTACTACCTCCCCCAGTTGCCTTTTCCCGCCCTTTTACACGGATTTGCCGCAATGGAGCGTCGCACACCGCAAGACCAGTGGTGAACGGTGTGCGCCATTGTTAGTGCTCGCTTTCTACGTCGCGCGGTACATGCATTTTTTGTCGCACACGCAGTTTGCTTGTTTTTGAAGAATTGTGGCCCTTGCACACTTTTTTGCACACTCAATCGTTTGCAAAAGCTACACCTGGCGCGACGCAAAATGCGAGCAGTTTGTACGATATGGTCCAAATGTGGGCTGCAACTTGCTAGCGCACACCAAAAGCGAGCACACCCTGCGGGAGGCTTATGGTGACACCAGGGGGAGCAATACATGGAACATTGGCACGCCGCTAACCCGGCGGCTTGCGGGGTGCGGCAAGCGAACAGAGACAAAACCAAACAAGGCAACCGCTTGCACAATGGCTCTGCAAACTCACCCCGACGACCTCAACGAGCCAATGCTGCAGGAGAATGCCTCCCGCTTTGTCATCTTTCCAATCAAGCACAACCGCCTCTGGGAAATGTTCAAGAAGGCGCAAGCTTCGTTTTGGACGGCCGAGGAGATTGACCTCGCCAACGATGCCAACGATTGGGATAAGCTCAACGATAACGAGCAGTATTTCATCAAGCACATCCTGGCCTTCTTTGCAGCGTCCGACGGCATCGTCAATGAGAACCTCGTCGAGCGGTTTTGCTCCGAGGTGCAGTACCCCGAGGCGCGCTTCTTCTACGGCTTTCAGATCATGATTGAGAATGTGCACAGCGAGACCTACTCGCTGCTCATCGACACGTACGTCAAGAACAAGGCCGAGAAGCACCGATTGTTTAATGCACTGGAGACGGTGCCCTGCGTGAAGAAGAAGGCCGACTGGGCGCTTCGTTGGATCACGGACTCGACGCGCTTCGCCGAGCGCCTCGTGGCCTTTGCCGTCGTCGAGGGCATCTTCTTCTCTGGAAGCTTTTGTGCCATCTTCTGGCTCAAAAAGCGTGGGCTGATGCCCGGGCTGACGTTCTCCAACGAGCTCATCTCGCGCGACGAGGGCATGCACTGCGACTTTGCCTGCATCCTCTACTCTATGCTCGAAAAGAAGCTCACCGACGCGGAGCTGCACGCCATCGTCGGCGAGGCCGTCGTGTACGAGAAGGAGTTTGTCTGCGAGGCGCTCTCGGTCGATTTGATCGGCATGAACTCCAGGATGATGTCGCAGTACATTGAGTTTTGCGCCGACCGGCTTCTCGTGGCGCTCGATGCGCCCAAGATGTTCAATGCGACCAATCCTTTTGACTGGATGGAGCTGATCAGCCTGCAGGGCAAGACCAACTTCTTCGAGAAGCGGGTCGCCGAGTACCAGAAGGCCAACGTCATGTCGAGTCTCACAAAGAACAGCTCGGACGACATCATGAACATGAATGAGTTTTCGCTTGAAGCGGACTTTTAGAATAACGCGTGTGTGGGTTGCAGTGTACTAAAAGTGTGTAACATGTCCGTGCGCGCCCCACGCGCATCGCTTGCGGCGCACGCGCGCTCCAGGCTCGATGCGGTCCTCGCCGCCGGGATGGCGCGCTTGGCCCTGGCGGTGCCCACGGCCGCCGGCGAGCCAAAGCGCCGCAAGCAAGGCTTCAAGAAGTTGCCAGTCCAAGACGAGGAACTGGACGAATTAAACCCCGACGACCTCGATGAACTCGCAGTGGAGTTTGAACAGCAGAAAAATCCAAGCGGCGTGAGGCGAGCCCCTCTCCGATTCACAGACGACGCAAAAACGATGCTCGTTGGCCTCGTCAAGGAGCTAGTCGCAAACGAGGGCGAGGAGGGCCAAGAGGGGTCCATGTCAAGCCGAGCGATTTCGGCGCGGACGTTTGAAATCGCAAGGGAAATTCACGAGCAGTACCCGGCCCTGGAGTTTGACCAACTGCATGCGTTTATCAGAGACACCCGCAAAAAATACTCAGCCAGAAGAATTGGGAAGGCTGGGGGGAGTTGGGGCGCCGTGCCCGAAGACCCAATGTACGAGTTCAACTCCCGCGACATTCGCGAGGTCAAGGAGGCACTCAAGCCGCCGCCGCCGCGGCCAGCCGGCCGAGTGCCGCAACGGGAAAAGGGGCCGGGAATGCACCTCAACCTGGTCAATAACGAGTGGATGGTCCCCGAAGTGGCCAATCTTCCCGCCCCTCCACCCATTCCAGAAGGCGAGTCCTCGGGAGGCAGGGGGCCCTATTCAAGGGCCAATCAGCGTAAATGGACACACGCGGAGAATGCGTATGTCTACTGGTACGTGATGCATCCATGGGAACTCGAAATCCCGCGCCAAAGAGCGGCCATGATGCGGAAGCTACAGTGTGAAAAGACGGAACTGCAAGACCGGGTGAGAAGGGTTCGACAATACGTCGAAAAGGCGCATCCGGGCTCGACGGTAACACCGGATTTGTTGCGGAAGACGGCACCCGAGGACGATCCCATGGAAAAACTGCTCGCGGAGCTCCTGCCCGACGACCCGAAACCGGAGGTCGTTTCGCCGCCGCCCACGTCCCCGCGCACGCTCCCGGCGCCCAGCCCGCCGCCCGCGTTGTTGTAAGTTAACACTTTTAAAAGTCTTTTTTGACGGCTACAAACGTGTTGTCACCCTCACCCACTTCGCGACACGCGAGGCTTTCGTCTTGCTTGAACTCCTGAATCTCCTTCCAGCCCTGCGTGGGCGTATGGTCGGGCTTGAACCGGTAGTTGCGGCCAGTCTTCTTCGAGACGTAGGTGCTTCCCCAGAAGACAAACGCGTCCGCCTTCTTGGTGACCGTCTCCTTTTTGATGTGCTCTGGCATCATCGCCATCACAAAGGTCTCTGGGTGCTTACGCGCAAGACGTTCCCAGCCCTCGTAAAAGGCCTCGCTCACGCTTGCTTTCGCCATGCTACCGTTGACCATGCGCGGCTCGGCGGTTTTGATAGCCACAACCGTGTGGTTGCCCTTGATGAGCTCGCTGATGGTCACCGAAAAGGGCGCCTTGTCTGGCTCAAAGTTGTCGCCATCAAAGACATAGCCGACGGTAGCATCGTTCTGGAAGGGCTCCATCACTTCCATGATGTCCGTGCTCGGACTCCCGCCGAGCATGTACGCTACGTCCTCGGGGTCCATGCCATTCTTGCCGCCAATCTTGACCCAGCGACGCACCGCGAGAATGGTGCTCGCGGCGGAGCGACGCCCCTCGTTCTTGGCCACGAACATGTCGTATCCATTCTTTCCGATGAAGCGCTGCTCGGCCGGCCGCGGCGGGGGTGGATGAAACGCGTTATAAAAGGGCATGAGGGTGTACGTGTTTGTCATGAGTTCCTGGGTCAGCGGATGCATCTTGTTGCCATGGGAGTCGCGCAGTTCCGGCGGCGCCACGTAAGGGCCAGCCCGCGCCGGGTCCGGACGCGATTCCGCATCGCCCTCGGAAACCATGCCTGTGGTTGCCGCGCGATCTGGCGCGCTCACCGCAAGCGGCAGCCGCTGCAGGGACGGAAGCATTTTTTCTTAGTACAGTACAAGTAACGTTTGCTATACTAATTCAGGTCCACGTTGCGCACGCCCGTGGCGGCGGCACCAAACTCAAACGGCAGCGAGGGTACCTTGGTGCCCCCGGGCTGCATGGCCACGCGGTCGGCCGCATTCGGCACGTCGAGCAGCAGGCAGCAGCCGCCGGCCGACAGCTGGAAGACGTGCGTGCGGTCGTGCTCGTACGCGAGCGCGCAGCACTGCTCAAAGGTGAGCCCGCACGGCTCCTCGTAGACGAGCAGCAGGCCGTCGGTGAGCAGGGACGCGTCGAGGCGCAGCTGTTCGTACTTGGTGCACGTGTGCGCCGCGGGCGGCGACGGCGCGTCGGGCGGCGCCATCGGAAGTGGCGGCGGCGGCGGCGTTGAGGGCA
>Ga0233444_10005311_pt1 | contig 11954 bp, 3 predicted proteins | sample SI_124_October20_6_FD_182792 | JGI IMG/M metagenome (GOLD analysis project Ga0233444, IMG submission 182792) | Seawater microbial communities from Saanich Inlet, British Columbia, Canada - SI_124_October2016_10_MG | ecosystem: Environmental > Aquatic > Marine > Inlet | place: Canada: British...
TTGAGTCGTAAATTATCTCAACAACTTCTGCATGGCCAGTAACTCCTGCACAAACAGAATTGTATGTTGGATTCGGGTCATGACCACCAGCATATCCTGGTAATGCAGACTCTACTCCTCGCATATTCTTGTATGCTCCCTCGACACACCAAAAGCAGCCTCCTCCAATCACAGCCCTCGCCATAAAACGTCCACTGACTAATCGTATATTGAGTTCGTTGACCTATGCATTATTGCTTCTTTGATGGATGGTGCTATTTACTGCGAGCCTAAACGATTGCCATGCGGGTTATTGCACTAGTGATGATTCTGCTAATGTCTACAATTCCAATGCATGTGGAGGCAACTTCTGGACGGGCAATTACAGCAGAGATAGTTATGTCTCAAAATGTATGGGTTTCATCAGATGATGTATTGGCTGAGGTCTATGTTTCAGGAGCTCCATTCAATCGAGATATAACTCTTAACTGGGAATTAAGCAATGAGAATGGAATCGTTACCAATGGTTCAATTGTATTCCAGATGGGAGGTTCCACTCACATTATTCAACTAGCTATGAACCAGTTTTATTCCGGTGGAACTTTCCATGACCTTTCAGTAGAAGTAATTCTAGATTCATCCTCAGCATTAGATAACATGCCTTTTACCGTTCTAAGAAATTCTATACTAGAACCAGCCTCAAATCTGGTTGTGTTTGGTGATTCACTATCTGACATGGGTAATGGAAATGCGGATTTGATAGTTTCAACAGTATTCTCATCACCTCCATACTGGAATGGGAGGTTTTCCAATGGCCCTGTTTGGATCGAGCATATCTCGGATGGATATGGATTGAATACAACATTTGGAAATGGTATTTCGCCAGGGGATAACAGAGCATTTGGCGGTTCACAAACCGGACAAGGATACTCGTATCTGACATTACCCAACACGGGTTCACAGATCAATAGCTATCTCGCAAATGTTCAATCAAGTTTTACCAATTCAGATGTAGTTTTCATCTGGGCAGGTGGGAATGATTTCCTTTACGGAACTGGCAATCCAGATTTGATTAGCCAAAACATGGCCTCGCATGTGCAAGCTTTAGCTGCAGCGGGCGCTAGCAGATTCGTAGTTGCTAATCTTCCACCTCTTGAATTAACTCCAGAAGGAGCCTCACGTTCTGCTCAGCAACAAGTCACAATGGCAAGCGACATAGTCGACTACAACAGTAAATTATCTGTTGAGATAAACAACTTGTCAAGTTCTTTGAATCTAGATGTCACTCTAATTGATGCGTGGACTATATTCAATCAAATTGTAAGTAATTCCGACCATGTTGGAATTACTAATACGCAAGATCAGGCGTGCACTGGTGGTGCAACAGTCCCTCTTGTTCCACTTCCAATTTGCGGCTCAGGGGCGAATGTTGTAGCAAATGTAGACCAGTATCTATTCTTTGACAAAGCACATCCGACGGCAACAATGCACCGCATTATCGGCGATTTTGCAATAATGAATATCGGTGATGCAGATACTGATGGCGACGGAATCATGGATTCCTTAGATCAATGTGACTGGACGAACGATTCCACAAGTGTTGATTCTAATGGTTGTGATTGGGATCAGCAAGATGAAGACAACGATGGAGTAGCTAACGGTCAAGATGATTGCTTGGAGACTTTAGAGGATAATGATGTCGATATCAATGGTTGTGCAGACTACCAAAAAGATACGGATGGGGACGGCCTTTCAGATGATATAGACCCATGCCCTGCGGATGTACCTGGTAATGATCATGATTCTGATGGTTGTATCGATTTGGTAGACCTGGATGATGACAATGATGGGATATTGGACATTGATGACTCATGCGTTCATGGGATGATTGGTGTTCATGATTTTGACTTCGACCAAGACGGTTGTCACGATGATGAGGATTTAGATGATGACAACGATGGTTTGTCAGATATTGATGAATCAGCGGCAGGTAGTGACCCGTTTAATGTTGACAGCGATGGTGACAATGTTTGGGATGGCCAAGACGCATTCCCAATGGATTCGAGTGAATGGAAAGACAGTGATGAGGATGGATACGGCGACAATATCGACGCTTTCCCAAATGATTCTAGCGAATGGACAGATTCTGATTACGATGGTGTGGGAGACAACTCTGATTTATTCCCTGACGACCCAAAAGAATGGGAAGATAGCGATTTAGATGGATTCGGTGATAACTCAGATAATTGTCCTTGGGAGCCAGGTACCTCAATCTATCCAAAAGGCTGCCCTGACAGAGATTCGGATGGCTTTTCAGATGATGTAGACCAATTTCCAGATGATTCTACTGATTGGTTTGATTCTGATTCTGATGGCTTTGGTGATAATAACGACGCATTCCCTGACAATCCCGAAGAGTGGGTAGACACTGACATGGATGGCTATGGCGATAATATTGATGCATTCCCGTTAGATGAGTCAGAGTGGTTTGATGCAGATCTAGATGGCTGTGGCGACAATACTGATGCATTCCCTGATGATGGCACTGAGTGTGTTGATTCAGATTTAGATGGAGTTGGTGATAATTCTGACCCGTGGCCAAGTGATCCATTGGAGTGGGCTGACAGTGATTTCGATGGCGTTGGCGATAATTCTGATTTCGACCCTTATGATTCCTCTGAGACTATCGACAGCGATGGTGATGGGGTCGGAGATAATTCGGATTTATGGCCGCTTGATCCTAGCAGAAAGCGAGATAGTGATGGTGATGGTGTTGCAGATTCAGTTGATGCTTTCCCAACAAACCCTGGCATGGACTCGTGGACAGGAGTGCTGATTAGTTTGGTCGTGATTTCTGTGATTGTTGTTGGTGGAATATTCTTGCTAAAGCGCTCTAGGGCCCCCGAAATCTTAGATAAAGAGGAATGGGCTTCCGAAAAACCCCTAGATGCTCCCAGTTCGCTAGATTGGGACTGATTTAACTGACCATGCTAAATAGGGTTGGCAGACGGCCACGGTTTGGAGGAAATGGCAATGCAGGTGCGATTCGCAGATTTAGGCATAAGTGCCCAGATGTGCCACGAGCTCAAGCGAGCAGGTTTCGACGAACCTTTTGAGGTTCAACGAGAGACAATTCCTGACATGCTTCTAGGTCGAGACGTATGCTGTCGAGCACCTACTGGAAGCGGTAAGACTCTAGCATTCGGAATTCCAATGCTAGAAAGGGTTGGCAGAGGCGAGCCAAGCCTTCCCAAAGCCCTAATTCTAACTCCTACTCGAGAATTAGCAGAACAAATTCACGGAGTTCTTGACCCAATTGCTTGGGGATTGAATCTGAAGGTAATGTCAATTTACGGCGGTGTCTCATACACCAAACAAACTCGTAGACTAGACAAAGGTGTTGATGTTGTAGTGGCTTGCCCTGGTCGTTTATTAGATTTGATCGATAGAGGAAATGTATTCCTTGACGAAGTCGAAATCGTAATTCTTGATGAAGCGGACAGAATGGCAGATATGGGATTCACAGATGATGTGTGTCAAATTCTGGAAGAATGTTCTCCCGAACGTCAAACTATCATGTTCAGTGCTACACTTGACGAAGAAGTAGCCCATATTAGAAACAAATATCAGACCGAACCTCAAATAATTGAGATTGGTCCTGAAGAAATTTCAGTCACAGAAATGAATCATCACTTCTGGATGATGCCTAACTCCATGAAAAGCAGAATTACTGCTGAAGTAATTCGCAAGTCGGGTCGAGGATTCGTCTTTTGCCGCACAAGAGCAGGTGTAGACAGAGTCGCTGATGAATTAGAAGGAGAAGGACTCAGAGTAACAAGTATCCACGGGGGATTACCTCAGAGGAAGCGTTCTCAGGCTGTAGAAGAGTTCAGCGAAGGTAAAACTCATGCTATTGTAGCAACCGATGTTGCAGCCCGCGGTCTTGATATCAAAGGAATTCACTGTGTCGTTCATTTCGACCCTCCTGAGAATGGTAAGGCATTCAAACACCGTTCAGGAAGAACAGCTCGTGCAGGTGGATCAGGTAACGTCATCAGTCTAGTTCAGAACCCACAAAAGGGTAAGTGGTCTCGAATACAAAAGGAAGTCGGACTGAAAGTTAAGTTTGAAACACCGGAATTCAAAGATGTAATTCAACACGAGGATATCTCCCATATTCCTGCACCAAGAAGAGGTGGAAGGAATTCTGGTGATCGTAAAGATAGAAGCGGTCGCTCGAATGATAGACGAGATGGTAACCACTACGGTAAGCGAAGTTGGTCCAACAACGGCTCGAGTTCAGGCGGAGGCCGGGGCGGCGGAGGCCGAGGTGGCCGAAGCGGCGGCGGTGGCCGAGGTGGTTCAAGCGGTGGAGGCCGTGATGGCGGTACTCGTGGCGGAAGACGTGGCGGCGGTGGAAAGCCAACTTTCAATCGTAATAACCGACCTCCAAAAGGGCCAGGTCGTAGCCGTGGTCGTGGCGGAGATAACAAGCGTACATCTCGTAATGATCACAATTGAGATTGATTATTTGTTATCATCCTGTACAGTTTAAACAGGGTTTGATATACTTCTTTGAGAGACTAGTTACATGGTTGAGAAGATGCGTATGAATAATACGCTTGGAACTTCTCAACAATTTATGAGAAGCGCTTGCCTAGTTCTTGTTCTTCTTTTGAGTAGCATTGCTCCTGTCGCAAGTGCCGATTTATCAGAGCCGGTTTACTATGGTGCACCCTTGAGTGATTCTTCCGAAGATGCTCCGTTGACATATTCATTTTCTACAGCAATTAGAGCTGCATTTGCCCGAGTAAGTGACATCTCACAATATTCAGCAGATGAGTTGGAATCGACTACTAAGTGGGTCGTTGTTAGTTCTCAGGCCCTAGGAGAACCCACTGGTCACCTTGCTAATACTTGGTATGTTGAAATCGATTCGAGTGATGCATTGAAGCATTTCTCTGATTTGCAAGAAAAAGGGGATATCGAAGTTGCTTATCCATTAGTAAAGCGTCAGAACACCCCAAAATGGACTCCCAATGACCCGTATTTTTCCAATCAATGGCATCTAGTGAACACAGGCCAAGAAAATGGAGTTGCTGGAGAAGATGTAAACATTACAGGTGCTTGGGACGAGGTTCGTGGCACTGGAATCGTAATTGGGATTGTTGATGATGGTCTTGAATGGGACCATGCCGATCTATCTGCAAATTACGAGTCTTCCTTGGATTATGACTATTGCAACAATGATGGCGACCCTACTCCTAGTAGTTTTGATGCCCATGGTACAGCAGCTGCAGGAGTTGCAGCAGCAACTGGAGATAACGGGCTTGGAGTAAGCGGTTCTGCTCCAGATGCATCTCTTGCAGGTTTGATGTTAATCGCCTGTGGAAACTCTGATAGCGATGAGGCCAATACTCTATCTCACCTAAACAATCAAATCGATATCTACAGCAATAGTTGGGGCCCTTCAGACAATGGAGAGATTCTTGGTACTGCAGGGCCATTGATGCTGGCAGCATTCGAGGATGATGCTTACAACGGAAGAAATGGACTAGGAAATATCATCACTTGGGCTGCAGGTAATGGACTAGGCAATGATGATGATTCAAACTTGGATGCTTATGCTAACAGTCGCTTCACAATTTCAGTAACCGCAGTTGACCATCTAGGGGAACAAACAAATTATGGAGAACCGGGAGCTAATGTACTGATTTCATCTCCTTCTTCTGATGGTAGTGGAGTCGGCATTACCACTACTGACTTAGAAGGCAATAGTGGCTACACCAGTAATGATTACACAAGTAGTTTCGGAGGTACATCAAGCGCTACTCCGCTCGTATCTGGTGTCGTGGCTTTGATGCTGGAGGCTAACTCTAACCTTACCTGGAGAGATGTTCAACAAATTCTAATCGAGAGTGCTAGAACCAATAATCAAACCGATACGGGCTGGAATACTAACGGCGGAGGTTATGATTTCAACCACAAGTATGGATTCGGTGTAGTTGATGCAGGTCATGCTGTAAATCTCTCAAAAACATGGACTACTTTGGGACCAGAAGTCAATGTAAGTAGTGGACAGATCTCAGTTGCACAGACAATTCCAGATAATGACCCAAATAATCCTGTGACTTCATCTCATACGATTTCTGAATCTCTAATCGTTGAATCCGTAGAGATTCTATTTGACGCGGACCACACTTACCGCAGCGACTTAGATGTGACTCTAATTTCTCCAGATGGAACAGAATCTGAGTTGGTAAATTATTTCGCAAACCGAGACAGCAATAATGACTACAATGAGTGGCTATTCAGTAGTGTTCAGCACTGGGGAGAAGTATCTGCAGGAACTTGGACTTTGGAAGTATATGATGATGGTAACCAAGATGTTGGCACCTTCAATCACTGGGAATTAATAGTTCATGGAACAGAAATCGACCTTGATAGTGATGGAGATGGGATTACCGATTCCAATGAAACAGATGTCTATGGTACAAATCCTAACAATGCAGACACTGATGGTGATGGATTAAGCGACTATGTTGAGTTATTCACAACCGGTACTAATGCGACAGATGCAGATACAGATGATGATTTCCTAAACGATGGTGTTGAAGTGAACATCAACAATACTGACCCATTCAATAATGATACTGATGGTGATGGATTAACTGACGGTTTGGAAGTACTGCATTATCTAACGAATCCACTTGTAGCTGATGCAGATGAAGATGCGGATTCTTACTATTGGTTCCAAGACTGCAATGACACCAATGACCAAATTTACCCATTCGCACCCGAATTACTCAATGGAATTGATGATGACTGTGATAACTTATGGGATGAGGGATTCAATTCAACAGATACTGATGCGGATAATTTGTCTGATTATTCTGAATACCATTTACACGATACTAATCTATCAAATTATGACACTGATGGCGACCAACTAAGTGATGGGGATGAGATATTAATCCACTTCACCAATCCTCTTGTCAAGGATAATGACTCAGATGTTGATGGTTGGTACTGGTTCCAAGATTGTAATGATTCAGACCCCTCGATAAACCCTGATGCGCCTGAATTATTAGATGGAATAGACAATAATTGCCGTGATGGTATAGATGAGGACTTCGTCGGTCAGGATTCTGATAATGACGGACTGCTCGATTTATTGGAATTCAACAACTTGACCACAGATCCATTTGATCCAGATTCAGATGCAGATGGTTTGAATGATGGTACTGAATACAACAACCTCTCTACAAACCCAATGGACAAAGACTCTGATGGTGATGGTTTGGAAGACGGTGAAGAAGTTCTTCAAACTCTGACAGATCCTCTAGTTCCCGATTTAGACAATGATTATGATGGCTTCCGCTGGTTCCAAGAATGTGATGACTCCGACCCCTTAATCAATCCAAATCAGGATGAGTTGTGGAATGGAGTTGACGATGACTGTGATGGTGATATTGACGAGATAATAGATCGCTTATCCTACATCTCTTGGGCACCTAATCAAACCAATATCTTGCTTAATGCAACCTCTGATTATCTAGATTTGTCAGTAGTTATCGATTTGACACAAGAAGAGAAAGATAATTTGAACCTCTCAATAATATGGATGAGAAACGGTACAGAAGTAGGAACGGGAGATTTCTTCTTTGAGGAAGCATGGAATTGCGAAGATAACCAAACAGCAGATTTTGGCCTAGCTCTCTGCAATCATACCGGTTTTATCGGACCTTGGCTCATAAGTGCGATAATTTCAGATGATGTCCAAGACATCTACGTCACTTGGTATATTTCCTACGAAGTATGGCATCCTCCGGAACCAGTTATTGATGAGAAAGATGATGATGCAGAGGCAAAATCATCAATAGATATTTCCAAAACTCAAATCGCATACATTGGATTTGGAATAGTGATTACAATATTGCTAGCAATTCTTCTCTTTAGAGGAAATAAACCTCCTAAGGCGGAGCAATCAACATTCATTGATCCAAGATACCAACCTGTGGCAAATCAGTATTCTGCAGTGCCTTCTGCACCTACATTACCGCCTCCACCTGGAGCGTTTTAATTCTCAAATTCAAACCAATGCGATTCGCTATTGGTGCGATACCATTGCTTGCCTTCATGCATTAGCCATGAGTAACCATTCTCATCAATTTGGTCAGCCTCAGCACTGATTGATGGTCCTGAGCCAATCTCAGGGATTACTTTCTGTTGAGCTTCAACGATTGGAGTTTGGTCAACTTCAGTCATCGGCTCAAACTCCTCAGCAGCCATCAGATTCTCAGCATTCTCGAACTTGTCATCTAACTCTGAGCGAATTCGCTCCAAGCGAATACCTTGGTGCGGACCTAGTAGCCTGAGCATTAGGCTATATTCCCACTTCAGAGCGACTTGTTCTAATTCATCTCTAGATTGTGCTTCTTCTAACAAATCTTCATAGCGAGAACAGCGTTTGTTACGTGTTACGAATCCAAACAGAATCCAAGAGAATACCGGTATTCCACCAAACATTCCGATTAAGTCCCATGCACCAAGTCCAATCTCGGTTCCAGGAATCACCATCTCGAAACTGTCTACAGGGGTGTCATTTGGGTCAAGAGGGTCTGTACCTTCTCTTCCTTCATCTGCATCGGTCCAACCGTCATTATCGTCATCAGCATCACCATTGTCACCGACTCCGTCTCCATCAGAGTCTAAGCACTCCAATGGGTTTTCGTCAAACGCATCATCATCATCCAGACATCCATCAGCATCTAAGTCTCCTGGAGAAGCAAGACGAGGAAGTATGTCGATTGTATCATTAAATCCATCATTATCGAAGTCGTTCAGATATGGATCAGCTTCAGTACCATTCAGGTTGTCTCCTAAACCATCTTCATCGTCATCAATCCATTGAGTAGGATTGTCAGGGAACAGGTCATACAGCCTGCCTGCGGGATTGTCTCCGAACCCGTCACCGTCAGCATCAGACCACTGAGTAGCATCGGTAGGGAAGGCATCAGGGTTGGTTCCGTTTGGATTATCTCCATATCCGTCACCGTCAATGTCGCCCCACTGTGTAGCATCATCAGGGAACTTGTCAGCTCCAATACCCATCGGGTTGTCGCCCATCCCGTCTCCATCTCTGTCAACAGTTTGAGTAGGGTCGTAAGGGAAAGCATCGGCCTGGTCATCAATACCATCACGGTCAGAATCAGCATATCGGCTCGCATCATTTGGATATGCATCCCCTAAGTTTCCATTAGAATTGTCTCCATAGCCATCACCATCACTATCGGTTTGCTGAGTTGGGTCGAATGGGAATTCGTCTAAGTGGTTAGGGACAGTATCGTTATCTGTATCGAGGTATTCTTCTGCATCATTAGGGAAATCATCTTCTGCATCTGACCAACCATCTCCGTCAGTATCTAAGCAGCCATATCTGTCAATTGTAGAATTACCGTAGATTGTTGGACAAGAATCTCCAGCATTACCGAATTCTTCGTCACCATAGGTGTCGCCATCTGTATCGTATTGCTGAGTAGCATCTAGTGGGAATGCGTCTGAGTTGTCACCAACTTCATCTCCATCCGTATCAGACCATTCTGCAGGGTCGTCCTTGAACGGATCTAAGATGTCTGGGCGGCCATCTCCATCAGCATCGGGGCAGCCTTTCTCGAACTCCATTGTAGAATTGCCTGGGATTCTTTGGCAATAGTCTTCATAATCCTCATAGCCATCTCCATCGTCATCATAGTCTTCTAATGCATCCATACAACCGTCTGAATCCCAATCTGTGAGATTAGTTGATGCCCATCCTGTCATTCCTTTTGGACAACTATCAATTGAATCATTTAGATTATCATCATCGTCATCTTCATCTTCATCACTATCTCGACAACCATCTGAATCATGGTCGAAAGCAGCAATAGATTCGAAGCCAATTGGAGAATATTGGCACTTATCCAAAATATCGAAAATGTAATCCCCATCATCATCAAAATCATTGCTGTCAGGTTTTCCATCTGCGTCATAATCGCTGCTTAATTTGCTAATAAACCAGTCTTTTCCTTGATTATTTGACTTAGTTATTGGTCCAAATCTTGCAGTACCGATATCCATCTGCCCACTAAGATAGGCATTTCCATTTCGATCAGTAAATATTGATTTAGCACCATCATTAGAACTTGTTCCAGCACCAATGGCATATTTCCACTCACCAGTGCCGTTTATTTTTGCGAGGAAAATATCATCATCTCCAGCAGCAAGAGTCAACTGAGTTCCCCCAAATTGAGCGGCTTCGTTGTATGTTCCTGTAACTAATGCGTTATCATGTACATCTGTAGCGATAGAAGAACATCCACCTCCGGAAGAATCAATTTGTTTGAGCCAGTCCCAAGAACCATTACCCAGTAGTTTACCTACAAAACATCGAGAATTGCCTCCTGTGCTAATTGTAGTTGAATTGATTGAAACATTGCCATAGAATACACCAGCAATAAAAATGTCATCATTGGAATCTACATCTATTGAATATCCATAATTTGTACTTGTACGTGAATTGAATTTTTGCGCCCATTGCCAAACACCGTTTGAATCAATCTTTGCCACATATGTGCCTTTCAAATTGTTATAGTCGATTGTTAATGAAATAGTTCCAAAACCAATTGTAAACCATCCTGTTGAGGGCTTATGGCCTGAAATAAATCCAGTAATTACCGTATTACCATTAGAATCAATAGCAAGACCATTTATTGTAAAATCTTCATATCCAGAGTTATAATTATGAATCGCGTTTTTAGCCCAATTCCAAACACCAGATTCACTTATTGAGGCGACGAATATTGCTCGCTTATATCCACTATTTGAACTAGGGATTGTCAAAGAATCAAAGATTAAACTGCCGGCAGCATGAGTAATAGCACCGCCACCATACCGGCCTCCGACGATAATGTCCCCTTGCATGTTGGCATCTATACTCGTTATTTCTGAATGAACGGCAGTACCATTTAGAATTTTGACCCATTGCCATTCTCCTTGTGGATTTAATTTACCAACAAATCCTTTACCATTTACATAAGAAGAAAGAGTGAATGAAATATTTTCATCAAATGTGTAAGTTTTTGATTGACCATTAGATGAACCCATCATTGTCCCTACAACATATGAATTACCATAGAAATCATGAGTAATTGAATTCATTGCCCAACCTGTTTTCACACTTCCTGCCCCAGAAAGAGTCACATTTGCCACCCAAGAGCAATGCCCATTAGGCTGCATTTTGATTACAAACATTAGCATGTCCTCTGGGAATTCACAAGGACCAATTGTTGAGTTTGAGGATAGTTTATCATTATCAGAAGTGCCTGCGGCAAAGATTGTTCCATTTGCATCTACAGTTACATCATTTAAGGTAATATCATCTTGTGTTCCATGTTGCTCAACCCATTCCCATGCTAATGCTCCATCTGGAATTGCAGAGAGATTAATTGGAGGGAGTTGATTTTGGTTGTTAGTCTGCCAGGGGTAGTCAAGGTGGCTGGTTTCGTTGAATACGGTCGCAGCAGCTGCTTGTTGTAGTTCTAGAACAAGGCCATTCGAGAGGCTGGTACTATGAGATAGACCGACTGGATCGTTTCCTGTAATCGTTGCATAGATTACCGTTGCAGCAAGATAAGAGCCGGAAAGTGAAGGATGACTTCCGTCTCCTGAATACAGATCATAGAACGTATTTCCTGAATCGGTAGGGGTTCCACCTTCGGCTACAATCTTGTCGTGTATGTGCTCGAAAGCAAGGCCGACTGGGGCAACCCATGCTGTGTCTCCATTGGCCGTAATATTGTCTCTGTAATCTAAGTAGCCACTTGCTAACTCATCTTGCATTGTTGAGAAGTCAGGGAATCTCTGAGTATTTATGCTGTCACCAGCACGACGACCCCAAGTCATCATCAGGATTGTCTCTCCACCATTATCTTCGA
>Ga0233444_10005319_pt1 | contig 11945 bp, 7 predicted proteins | sample SI_124_October20_6_FD_182792 | JGI IMG/M metagenome (GOLD analysis project Ga0233444, IMG submission 182792) | Seawater microbial communities from Saanich Inlet, British Columbia, Canada - SI_124_October2016_10_MG | ecosystem: Environmental > Aquatic > Marine > Inlet | place: Canada: British...
AAGAATTGTTATCTCTTGCACAAAATGCATTAGGAAGTATGTATTCAAATTATACACCTTTTGAAGTTTCCTTAGATCAGTTTTTAAATTTTGATTTTGTTATATATAACCAAATTGTTGATGTGTTCTTTCCTGAAATTTCAATAGCGGCTAACACTAAAATTAAGGGAACGATAAAGGCCAATAAAAACCAATTGAAATTAAAAGTTAATTCACCCAAAATTACTGCTTATGGAACTACAATAGACTCGTTATTTTTAGATACAGATAATAAAAGAAATTTTTATGATTCCTCTTTAAGAGCAGCGAGTATAAAAACCCCACACTATACTTTATCAAAATTATTACTTTTTAACAAAGCCGTGAATGATACATTATTTTTTAAATCTAATTTTAAAGGAGGTGACTCAGAGAAAGAGAAATTTAATTTAGATTTTTATTACACCATAAATAAAGACAAAAAATCTGTTCTTGGTATTGAAAAATCAACATTTAATTATATGGATAATATTTGGAATTTAAATCCTGAAAACAATCCTAAGAATAAACTTACTTTTGATCTCAAGTCTAATGAATATGTTTTTTCACCGTTCACATTAAAATCTAAAGAACAGGAAATTAATTTTAAAGGAATTTTAAGAGACTCTATCTACAAAGAAATTGATGTTGATTTCACAAATGTGTATTTAAAAAGTTTTTTACCAGAAATTGATAGTTTAAAGTTACGAGGACAATTAGATGGTACTATAAATATTTCTCAAATAGATGGGATTTATGGCCCTAAAGGGAATTTGTCAGTTAAAAATTTTAAAATTAACAATTTCTATCAAGGTGACTTAAAATTAAATATTGAAGGTGAAAGTTCTTATAAAAAATATGATGTTAATTTTTCTTTAGATAGAGAAAAAGTAAAAAGTATTTCTGCATTAGGTTCTTTAGATTTTACAGAAACAAGACCCAAAATTGATGTAGCTGTTAATTTAGAAGAATTTCAACTAGACGCTTTTAGTCCACTAGGGGAGAATGTTTTATCTAAAATAAGAGGTGTTACTTCTGGAAACTTTACCTTAAAAGGTTTTTTAAGGAATCCGGATATGGATGGTGATTTGGTTTTAGAAAATGCAGGATTACAATTTCCATACTTAAACACAGATTATGATTTTGATGGTAATGCAAGTGTTGGTTTGAATGGGCAATCTTTTGAGTTTAAGAATATAAATTTAATTGATACTAAGCATCAAACTACTGGATTTTTAGAGGGTACAATAACACACCAAAATTTTGATTTATGGTCATTAGATATAGATGTAGATACACCCAATTTATTAATTTTAGATACTGAAAATTCTGAAGAAGCATTGTATTATGGCACTGGGTTTATAAAAGGAAACGCAAGTATAACAGGTCTTACAAATAATTTAACTATTGATGTAAATGCGAAAACAATGCCTAACACCAACTTTGTAATTCCTTTGAAAGATATTGCCTCTATAGATACTTACCGATTAATACATTTTAAATCTGAAAAAACATTAGAAGAATTACAAGAGAAACTTGCCATTGATGCCATTGAAGGGGTTTCTCTAAATATTGATTTAGAGGTTACCAAAGATGCAAAGGCACAGATTGTTATCGATGAAGTAAATGGTAGTGAACTTAGTGGTCGTGGTTTGGGAGATCTAAAAATAGAAATTAACACCAATGGTAAATTTGCTATGTTTGGAGATTATACAATAGATAATGGTGTTTACAACTTTAAATACGGAGGAATAATTAATAAGCCTTTTGTAATTTTAAAAGGAGGAACCATCTCTTGGAGTGGTAATCCATATGAAGCAAATTTAAATGTTACAGCGGTTTACACAACTAATGCAAACCCTGCAGTTTTACTAGAAAATTTTAATACAAACAGAAAAATACCTGTAGATTTAATTACTAATATTTCAGGAAGTCTATTTAATTCAAAACAAGATTTTGATATTGAAATTCAGAACTCAAACTCAACAATTGCCTCAGAATTAGATTTTGTATTAAACGACAACGATGTGAATTCAAAAATGCGTCAGTTTTTAACCTTATTGGCAGCTGGAACTTTTGCAAATCCAAATGGTGGAAACATTAATGGAACTGAGTTATTAACTGGAACAACATCCAATGCGGTAGGTTCTATTCTCTCAGATATCATTAGTAGTAATAAAGTTAGATTAGATTTAGGATATTCCTCTGGAGGTGTTCAAAACCCTCAAGACGACTTAATTAATGATGATCAATTTGATGTTTCAGTAACAACTCAAATAAGTAAAAATGTTATTGTAAACGGTAAAGTAGGTGTGCCTGTTGGTGCTCAAACACAATCAAGTGTCGTGGGTGAAGTAAAAGTTGAGGTTTTGTTGAATGATACTGGAAATTTCAGAAGTGTTATTTTTAACAGACAAAATGAAATTCAGTATTCTTCCCAAGAGGAGGGCTATACCCAAGGAATAGGACTTTCTTATCAGGTGAACTTTAACTCTTTATCAGATTTATTAAAAAAGATTGGTTTAAAAAAGAAGAGAAAGGGAAACAAAAAACTAATTCAAACGAAAGACTCCATTAATTCGTCTCATCAAAGACTTTTAAACTTCAAGGGAAATAATTAATTAAAATAATTTCGCTTAATTTAGTAAGCTATTTACAACTTAAAAAACATAATATTTATTGCTGTTTTTGAGATAAACTAATCGAAATCGTTTTCGTTTTTTTATTATTCTAAGTAACTATTAATAAGTATTTTTACAATGAAATTATGAAAAAAATCAACAAATTAGCTGTTATGACATCTGGGGGAGATTCTCCTGGAATGAATGCTGCAATTCGATCAGTAGTAAGGACTTGTGCCTACTATAAAATAGAATGTATTGGGATTTATAGAGGGTATCAAGGGATGATTGAAGGAGATTTTACCTCACTTACAGCACGGAGTGTTAATAATATCATTAATAAGGGAGGTACAATTTTAAAATCTGCCAGATCTGATGAGTTTAGGACTTCTGAAGGAAGAAAAAAAGCCCATAAAAATTTAATTAAACAGAATATTGATGGGCTTGTTGTTATTGGTGGAGATGGATCTTTCACTGGTGGAGTTATCTTTAATAAAGAATATAATTTTCCTGTGATAGGAATACCAGGAACTATTGATAACGATATTTTTGGAACTTCACATACCTTAGGTTACGATACAGCATTAAATACTGCAGTTGAAGCTATTGATAAAATTAGAGATACTGCCTCTTCACACAATAGATTATTTTTTGTGGAGGTAATGGGTAGAGATGCTGGGTTTATAGCTTTAAATGCTGGAGTTGGTGCCGGTGCAGAGGAAATATTAATTCCAGAAGAAAATCTTGGTTTAGATAGATTGTTAGAATCTTTAATTAAAAGTAGAAAGTCTGGAAAATCATCAAGTATTGTTGTTGTAGCTGAAGGAGATAAGTCAGGGAGAAACGTTTTTGAATTGGCTAAGTATGTTGAAGATAATATGCCAGAATATGATGTAAGAGTTTCTGTTTTAGGTCACATGCAAAGAGGAGGTTCCCCTTCATGTTTTGATAGGGTTTTGGCAAGTAGACTTGGTGTAAAAGCAGTAGAAGTATTGATAGATAATAAAACCAATCTTATGGTTGGTCTCAAAGATAATAAAGTTATAACAACAGATTTAGAAGAAGCAATAACTGGAGGTCATTCTATAAATAATGAACTCCTAAGGGTATCTGACATCATGTCAACATAATTACAAACAATTAAATAAAAAAAATGATTAAAATAGGAATTAACGGTTTTGGTAGAATAGGAAGATTAGCATTTAGATCAGCAATCAAAAGATCTAATATTCAAATTGTAGGAATTAATGATTTACTTGATGTAGAATACCTTGCATACATGCTAAAATATGATTCTGTTCACGGACAGTTTGATGGAGACGTAGAAGTAAAAGATGGTAAGTTACTAGTTAATGGGAATTTAATTAGAATTACTGCTGAAAGAGATCCAGCAAATTTAAAATGGGATGAGGTAGGAGCTGAATATGTAATTGAGTCTACGGGTTTCTTTTTAACTGAGGAAACCGCCGGTAAACACTTAGAAGCTGGTGCTAAAAAAGTAGTATTATCTGCGCCATCAAAAGACCATACACCGATGTTTGTAATGGGAGTTAACAATACAGAATTAAAAGCTGATCAGAAGATTTTTTCTAATGCTTCGTGTACGACCAATTGTTTAGCTCCAATAACAAAAGTATTAAATGATAATTTTGGTATAGTTGAAGGTTTAATGACTACAGTTCATGCAGCTACTGCTACTCAAAAAACCGTTGATGGTCCTTCTACGAAAGATTGGAGAGGCGGTCGCTCATCTATTCATAATATTATTCCATCATCTACAGGGGCAGCAAAAGCAGTAGGTAAAGTAATACCCTCAATGGATGGGAAATTAACAGGAATGGCTTTTAGAGTCCCTACTATGGATGTTTCTGTTGTAGACTTGACTGTAAAATTAGAGAAACCAGCTTCTTATGAAGATATTTGTTCAGCGATGAAATCGGCTTCAGAAAGTGGTCCAATGAAAGGTGTTTTAGGATATACAGAAGACCTAGTTGTTTCTCAAGATTTTGTAGGAGAAACCAGAACCTCTGTATTCGATGCAGGAGCTGGAATTGCTTTAAATGATAATTTTGTAAAAGTTGTTTCTTGGTATGACAATGAAATAGGGTATTCAACAAAAATTGTAGATTTAATTGAATATGCAGCTACTTTGTAAAATATAATAAATATAATAAATACCTGAAAGGCTGTCTTTTATTTAGACAGTCTTTTTTATTTAACTGCAATCATACTAATTTCTACGTTTACATATTTGGGAAGATTGGCAACCTCAACAGTTTCTCTTGCAGGAGCGGTATCCTCATTAAAATACCGTCCATAAATAGTATTAATTTCAGAAAAATTTGCCATATCCGAAATAAAAATTGAGGTTTTAATTACATTTTCAAATGTCATCTCAGCTGCAGCTAAGACCGCTTTCATATTCTCCATAACTAAAGTAGTTTCCTCTTCAATGGTTGCAATTTTCAGCTTACCAGTTGATGGATCAATTGCAATTTGTCCAGAGGTATATAGGGTGTTTCCTGATAAAATGGCCTGATTATATGGACCAATTGGTGCTGGTGCTTTTGAGGTTTTAATTATTTTTTTCATAAAGTATGTTATTTTAAAATAATACCCTTTCTGGTGGTTTATTTTGTTCGTATTTTAAATCATTTAATATACCACTCTTAACCCCAATAAAGAAAACATAGGATTGGTTGTTTCCAAATGGCACCCAGTTAAATGTCATTTTCCAGCTATCTAAATCTCTAGAGAAATTCATTCTAGTAAATGAAAACCCCCCACTTGCGATATCATATCCAGAGGAAAAACCAACTTTCCATTTTGGAGTTAATTCAAAATCACCACCAAACATTAATGAGTGTGATTGAATTCCGACATTACCTGTTCCAGTATTAGTGTAAGCTGCAGAATAAGCAAAGTTTAAATTCCAGGGTATCGTAGATTTATATAATTCTGTAATTTCCTCTTCATTATTTTGACTACTTGAGGAGTTTGATGCTAAGCTATTGGCAGGATTTAAATTTTTTCCTAGAACATCAGGGGTAACTTGATTACCATTTCCCGAATTTTCACTAGATTCTCCACTGAGGTCTCTACTTGAAAGGCTGTAGTTAGCCGTTAGACTTGCTCTAGTTAATCTGAACAACCCTTTTACATACTTATTTATTCTCAGACCAGTTTCATTAACTTGATAAGGGTCTAAAGTAGCATTTAAATTAACGGCTAATTTATCTTTTAAAAGTCTTGTACCGGCAGAAGCATTAACAGGAGACCAACGTAAACTATCTGCAGCAATATTATAGGATGAGCTAAAATTCAAATTATTTAGGATGGTTATTTTTCTGTCCTCTTCGTCACTATCAGGGTCTTCAGGGGCTAATTTCCCTTCTATAACATTGTTTAATGTTATTCCTATAGAATTACTTAAACCTGTACCTGGTTTTCCATAGATACTTGTCCCATTATCAAACGGTGAATAGGTTTCAAACGTTGTTCCCTCTAAATTACTTTCAATAGTTTCGTTATATTTTTCCGCAAAATCAGGTCTATATGAAAATGAAACAGAAGGTCTTATGGTATGTCTGATAGCTTTTAAACGTCCTTTTTTAAAATTAAAGGTTCCGTAAATATTTGTGGATAGACTTAGGCTAGAACTATACTCTCTAAAGCTGCTAAAGCCACTTAAAGTATCTGTTACTACAGTTCCAAAAGACCCATCTGTGTTTTGTATGGAAGGATCGAAGTCTTTATTAACTTTTTTAAAACTCCAAACCTCACGATAGTTGATACTTGGAGATAAGGTGAAATAATTTAGTAGGGTAACATTAGTACTAGCGTCTGCTCTATGTTGAACTCCTGCATTTGCAGTTTCAAACATTTTTGCGGTAAAGAATTCGTCTTCAGTTGTATTAATCCTGTATTCTCCAAGCATATTATAGGTTAATCCTATTTTTTGCAGCGGATTTTTTTTAATACCTCCCTTTCCAGCAAAGGGATAGATTCTACTCATAGATACCTGAAGAGATGGAAGGGCCATTGTAACTGTTCCTGTATTTGTATTTTGAGAGTGAGTGGCATTGGCACTCATATTAAATGGTGTGCCAGTAAATGTTTTTTGATAAGAAATAGAGGAGCTAAACGTATTTGTTAAAAAGTTTGAATTATTAAACTCATTTAGTGATTGTCTAAAATATTGACTACTTCCTAAATTAACAGAAGCACCAAAATTTGAATTTGGACTCGATTTTGGGTCTTGTCTGTGGCTCCATCTAACATTAAAATTTGTAGCTTGAGAATAATCGTCAAATCCTCTAGTACTTCTAATTAATTTTTCAAAACTCAAATTGAAACCTCCAGAGAATTTATAACGAAAGTAATATTGCGAGCGAGCTCTGAATCCCCAACTACCATTGGAATAAACATCTCCTAATAATTCTAGATCGACGTAATCATTAACAGCAAAATAATATCCTCCGTTCTGTATTCCAATTCCTCTATTAGAGGTACTGGTTTGAATAGCTGGAAATATAAATCCTGAAGTTCTATTTTTTCCCATTGGGAAATACGCAAAAGGAAGAAAAACAGGGGTGGGTACATCTGCAATAACAAGATTACTTAAGCCAGCTACAATTTTTTTATTTGGAACTACCTTTGCTTTTTTTACACCGATATAGTAATCAGGATTATCTTTATCTGAAGTCGTAAATCTAATATTACGCATATAAATAGTAGAATCGTTTACACGTTTTGCTTTTTCTCCTAAAACATACATACCCGGTTCCTGTCGTGTTTTTATACCATAAATAATGGCTTTTTTTGTTTTGAAGTTGTAAAGCATAGAATCTTGTTCTGATTCTTGTCCACCTTGTTTAAATACGGGTTTTTGAGTATATCCTAAGCTATCTTTTATTCCTTTAGCAAATAAGGTGTTTTTTATATAATCTATAATAATGATACCAGCTTTTAAATCAATATCAGTGTAAACTACATGTGCCTCATTATATAGAGTAACTGTTTTATCTTTTGCATTTTGTGTGGTATAATCTTTAGCAATATGTGAAATTAAGTCTGTAATAACTTCTTTGGGTTTTATGGTATCAAGTTGAATACTGTCTTGCTTTTTTAAAAGTAAAGTATCATTTTTTATGATTTTTTTTTCTGGTGTTATTACTTTTTGAGAACCACCACTTTTAACTATGGGAATTGGTTTTACCTTGGGCTTAATATCCTGAGATTTTATTTTTGTTAGAGAACAAAATAAGAGTAAAAATAAAAGTATGTAAGACAGATTTGATTGCAATATTTAATATGCTATTTTTGTATATGAGTAAAAATATGCTTCAATAACTGAAGCACCAAATTTGAAAAGCCAAAATTAGTTAAATTTTGAACAAAGAACTTATATACACCAGCAAATTTGATACCATGAGATATTTGGTATTCTTTTTTGTTTTATACTTTCTTTTTTCTAATCCAGTTGAATCTATTTCTCAAAATGATAAATTTATAGTTGTTTTAGATGCTGGGCATGGAGGTAACGATCCTGGCAATATTGGAAATGGGTATCGAGAAAAAAATATAGCGTTAAAAGTTGTAAAAGAAATACAGCTAGAGTTAAAAAAAATAGAGGGTATAAAAGTTATTTTGACAAGGGATAAAGATATCTTAATTAATTTATGGAAAAGAGGTGAAATTGCTAATAAAGCAAAAGCAAATTTATTTGTTTCTGTTCATTGTGATTCTCACACGTCTAATGCATACGGTGCAGGTACTTTTGTTTTGGGGCTTCATGCAAATAAAAGAAATTTTGAAGTAGCTAAGCGTGAAAATGCTGTAATTTCTCTTGAGGAAAACTTCAAGGAAAGATATGACGGTTTTGACCCTAATTCTCAGGAATCTGTTTTAGGATTAACTCTTTTACAAGAAGAGAATCTCGATAAAAGTTTTTCTTTAGCAGCAGACATTCAACAAAATTTTTCTCAGAATTTAAAAAGGAAGAATAGAGGTGTTAAACAAGCAGGCTTTGTAGTTTTACATCAAACCTATATGCCAAGTGTTTTAATTGAATTAGGATTTCTTACAAATAAAAATGAAGGAAAATTTTTAAACTCCAAAGCAGGTCAGCAGAAAATGGCTAAAGAAATAGCAAAGTCAATCACAAAATATTACCATCAATTAAAGGCGAATACAGTTGTTGTTGATCAAAATAAAAGTAGTGATGAATCAATAATAAACACTCCCTTTTCTAGCGAAACTAAAATAGAAGCGGAAGTAATTTTTAAAATTCAAATTGCTTCTAGTAAAAATAAAATTAAAGTTAAATCATATAACTTTAGGGGATTAAAAAATGTTCAGAGAGTTAAGGTTGGATCTTATTATAAATATTATTATGGAATCACATCTGATTATGAAGAAGTGAAAAATGCTCTGTTAAAAGCAAAGAAAAAAGGATTTTCAGATGCTTACATTGCTGTCTTTGAGAATGGAAAAAAAACATCTCTTTCAAAGGTTTTGAAATAACTATTTTTACTGCTAACTAACAGAAAATAATAGTATTATTGTAAATAAAATTAAATAAAATGTCTAAAGAGTTAAAAACAGGTATTGCTGTAGTTCTAATTTTATGTTTGGGCTACTGGGGCTTTAATTTTCTAAAAGGTCAAAACTTATTAGAACCTGCTTCAAGAGTTTTCTTCATAGAATATGACAATATACAAGGATTAAACAAAGCAAGTACAGTTAGTATTAATGGTTTGCAGGTTGGAAAGGTGTCAGAAATTAATTTTAACACAGATAGTAGCAAAAGAGGCAAATTAGTAGTAAAAATAGCTTTAGATAATGATTTTAAATTTTCAAAAAACAGTGTTGCCAAGATTTACTCAACAAGTATTATTGGTGGCGAGTCTTTAGCAATTATTCCAAGTTATGTCGGAGATATAGCTGTATCAGGAGATTATTTAAAAGGTGAGGTGGAATCAGATATATTTACCTCTGTAGGTGAAACATTAAATCCATTAAAAACAAAAGTTGAACGGGTAATAATAGGAGCAGATTCATTATTAATAGCCTTAAATGATGTTTTAGATTTGAAATCTAGAGATAGCTTTAAGAAAACTATTCTTGGAGCAGAAACTACTGTGAGTTCTTTAAATGAGACTTTGAGTTCATTTAATACCATGATAGATTCTACCAAATTAGATATAGACATAGCTCTTGAGAACACCAAGAAAATTACAGCGAATTTTGTAAAAGTTTCTGATACTTTGACCAAAGTAAATTTTGGACAGACCGTAAAAACACTTCAAACAACTCTTGAGAATATTAATGGATTACTTTCTGGCATAGAGAAAGGAAAAGGATCATTAGGTAAATTAGCTACAGATGATACTATGTATAATAATTTATCTGAGGCTTCAGAAGAGTTGGCAGCTTTACTAAAAGAAATGAAGCTAAATCCTAAAAGATTTGTTCACTTTTCTTTATTTGGTAAAAAAGCGAAACCATATATTGAGGGAAATACTAAGGAAAATACTTCCAACTAACCCAAAAATGTATAGCGATACCAGATCATTAAACTTATTTCTTTTATGAATTACATACCAAATATATCTTTTGCAATAGTACTGTTAATTGGAATTGGATTTTTTGTCAGGAACGTTCTTAAACTAGTTAGGAATATTAACCTTGGTAAGGAGCTAGACAGGTCTGATCGTAAAACCCAGCGTTGGAAAAATATGGCAAGAATTGCTTTAGGGCAGTCTAAAATGGTTAGCAGACCAATTGCAGGATTTCTTCATATTATTGTTTATGTGGGTTTTATAATTATTAATATCGAAGTTTTAGAAATTATAATTGACGGATTGTTTGGCACTCACCGGGTTTTTCAACCCCTTCTTGGAAATTCTATGTATGGTTTTTTAATTGGAACATTTGAAATTTTAGCATTTCTTGTTTTAGTAGCCGTAATTATATTTTGGTTGAGAAGAAATATCGTTCAAATAAAGAGGTTCATGAGTAAGGAGATGAAAGGTTGGCCTAAAAGTGATGGAAACCTTATTCTATACTTCGAAATTGTATTAATGTCTTTATTTATTTTAATGAATGCAACAGATCATTCATTTCAAGAGGCAGGTTTTGGAAATCCTATAAGTCAATTTGTAGCGCCTTGGTTTTCAGAGTATCCACTCGAAACACTTTCAAGTATAGAGCATATAGCCTGGTGGGCTCATATCATTGGTATTTTGATTTTTTTAAATTATTTATATTATTCAAAACATTTACACATTTTATTAGCTTTCCCGAATACATTCTATGCAAATCTTCAACCTAAAGGTCAATTTAATAATCTATCATCAGTAACCAAAGAAGTTAGAATGATGATGGACCCTGATGCAGATCCGTATGCCATGCCAGAGGAAGGTGCAGAGGAGGAAGTACCTGAAAAATTTGGAGCTAGCGATGTTACAGATTTAAATTGGGTGCAGTTACTTAATGCTTACACCTGCACAGAGTGTGGTAGATGTACCTCTTCCTGTCCAGCTAATATGACAGGTAAAGAATTATCTCCAAGAGGTATTATGATGAAAACTAGAGACCGTTTAGAGGAAGTAGGTAGAAATATAGACACTAATAAAGGTGTTTTTAAAGATGACGGTAAACAATTACTCAATGATTATATTACACCCGAGGAGTTGTGGGCATGCACAAGTTGTAATGCTTGCGTAGAGGAATGTCCAATAGATATAGATCCATTGTCTATTATAATGGATATGAGAAGGTTTTTAGTTATGGAACAGTCTGCTGCTCCACAAGAATTGAATATGATGATGACTAATATTGAAAATAACGGTGCTCCTTGGCAGTACAATCAACAAGACAGATTAAACTGGAAGGACGAATAAAAGCAACAAATATGAATGTACCAACAATGGCTGAAATGCTGTCTCAAGGGAAAAAACCGGAAGTTTTATTTTGGGTAGGTGCCGCGGGTAGCTACGATGATAGAGCAAAAAAAATTACCAAAGCTTTTGTTAAGTTATTAAACAAAGCAAATGTAGATTTTGCTGTTTTAGGAACTGAAGAAAGTTCAACCGGAGATGCTGCCAAAAGAGCGGGAAATGAATTTCTATTTCAAATGCAAGCGATTTCAAATATTGAAATATTAAATTCATATCAAGTCAAAACTATTGTTTGTACAGATCCACATTCATTTAATACATTAAAGAACGAATACCCAGAGTTGGGTGGGAATTATGAGGTGTACCATCATACACAATACATAAAAAAATTAGTACAAGAAGG
>Ga0233444_10005320_pt1 | contig 11945 bp, 11 predicted proteins | sample SI_124_October20_6_FD_182792 | JGI IMG/M metagenome (GOLD analysis project Ga0233444, IMG submission 182792) | Seawater microbial communities from Saanich Inlet, British Columbia, Canada - SI_124_October2016_10_MG | ecosystem: Environmental > Aquatic > Marine > Inlet | place: Canada: British...
CAAAATCAGCCTCCATGTAGGGTCTAATTTATTCTGATGATTAATAACAATTGCACCATGAGATGCTATTTTGTAACCCGAAAAATCCATTAGAACACGATTTAAGGAATCTGTACGGCGTCCGGTCACGGGTATAAGAACTGAATCGTTAAATAATGAGATTAAGGCTTGCTGCTGGGGTGAAGAATAAGCTCCAACTTCACCACTAGAAAGTGCAGTGGCATCCTTATGCTCTGATAGATCTAAGCACTTACGTTTGGTATGAAAAAGAGTGTCATCAAGATCAGAAAAAACTACTACTGTCATTAATTTCTACCTAGGATAATGCTTTTACAATTGATCAACTTGTGTAATGGACACATTTTAAATTGCTCCATAGTCTCATACATTATAATTGGTGTGCGGTTTTTTGGTAGGTTGTACAGGTAGTAGTATGCGTTATGACCTGGATCGTAGAACTTTAGCTTACTTGAAATGCCATCTCCTTGGAGAATAGGAGAGCGGCCTGTTGACTCAAATAAAACGTCGTAGCCAGCGTTCTCTAGCTTTTCCGCGAATAAAAATGGAAAAAAAGTAAACTCTCCCGTTCCAACAATCACATACTGGTTGTTAAAACTAAGCTCTGAACCTGTAAATGGCACATTTTCTTCGTCAACAAATGCAATTTCTTTTGGCGTTTCCAATTTAACACCTCTGCGTCCAGTATCTTGACGACAAGAAACAGTGCTGAGGTCCATAGCAGTTAAATTTGGAAACTTGAGTATTTTTTTGGAACTCTGCTTGAAGCTAAATTCTCCACGCAATAAACTATGGAAATGCAAGTTAATAGAAGTGTAATCTGCGTGGAAGCGATCACAAGTTCCTCTGGACATCCAATTAACCAAAGATACCCAATGCACAGTTTTTAGATTCGGTAAGTAATCACACATTCCTTGGGTGATTTGAGCTAGCGTTTTCCCAGTACTGATTTCATCATCGACCAGAATTAAGTTTTCAATACTAGTTAGGTCAATATTATCAGCCATGTCGTAGATTAGGTGAAGAGGAGCATGGCTATGTTTTTCGGTAATGCTAAAGGCTAAATTTTTATCAAAACTGTATCGTGTGGTTTGCGCATAAAAAGTTCTACCACTAGAGTCAATACTAATTTCATCAGCAACTCCTGCGCCTAAGCCAGTTGCGGTCTCTGCTACACCTAACACTAATATGTTGCCCGTAACACTGATCATGTTTGCCAACGCTTGGTATGTTCTTCGCATTTCGGAGGGTAGGCAGGGAATATATTTACCTAATACCTTCGAGAGAAATAAGTATGCTCGATTTGGATTTTCACGTGATGCAAACTCCAAGAGTGTTTCCATTAAATAAACTGAAGGTTCTACAACTAAATTTAAATGCCCGTTGTTAAGTTGAATTGTATATTCGCTTTTACATTGCATTACTATTTCCTGGCAAAAAAATAGGCGAGCCAGCTTGACCGACTCACCTATTTGATGTGGTAGAGTTAAATTAACCTACGTTAACTCCAAACTCTTGAGACATGGGTTTCAGACCACCAGAAAAACCTTGACCGACTGCTTTGAATTTCCATTCATTATTATGACGATAAATTTCGCTGAAGTTCATAGCTGTTTCTATAGAGTAATCTTCGCTTAGATCGTAACGAATAACTTCCTTACCATTAGCGCCATCAACCACGCGTACGAAAGCGTTAGACACTTGACCAAAGTTCTGGCCACGACTCTTTGCATCGTGAATGGTGACTGAAATAGCGATTTTATAAACATTTGTTGGTATTGTAGATAAGTTAATTTTGATTGATTCATCGTCACCTTCCCCGTCACCGGTTAAGTTGTCGCCAGTATGCTCAACGGATCCACAAACAGATTTCAAATTATTGTAGAAGATGAATGACTTGTCGTCGATCACTTTACCGTCCACACCTAGCAGAAACACAGATGCATCTAAATCAAAATCTACGCCATCCGTTGATCGAGCGTCCCAGCCTAAACCAACAATCATTTTGGTCATACCTGGCGCTGCTTTTTCCAGGGAAACGTTACCGCCTTTACTTAATGATACGCTCATTGTTACTTATTCCTATTTTAGTTACAAAAAATCCTATTTATTAGTAGGCCTATTATCCAAAAATAAAGGCCCATATTGGCAAACTAATGTGCCTTTAACTAAAAACCCCTGATCTACCTGTTTCAGCATAAATAAATCATCTGGTGCATTGCCATAGCCCATTATACTAACGACTTCAAGGCTGCTTACTTCCTTGCTGATAGCAAGCCATTTTGCCTCGCGAGAACACTCTTCACCGAGGATTAAACCAGTCTCAAAATCTACTTCCGTGCCAATAATTTTAAATCGATTAACTTTTAATTCATCAAGGATCCCGGTCACGTAAATTCGTGGTGAGGCAGTTGCAATTACAACAGTTTTACCACGCTTATTTGCCGATTTCAACACCTGCATTACATTGCTGTTAACCGTTAAACGAGATGCTGCTAAAGTTCCAGCATGATAAATACTGCTTTCAGAGACTCCTTTAAGGTGTTTTTTATACAATGTCTGCTTAACACTCAACCGGAATCTGTAACTAAATTCCAAACGAAACATGGATTTTATTATGGCTGGTATTGCTGCAGTCCAATAAGTCTTGCCAGCAATTGCTTGAAACAAATACCCTAGGCTATTTTCCAGCACTAGTGTCTCATCAAAATCAAATACTACAACATTGATTTTCATCAGGACTTACCTTAAAAGTCAAACTCGGAGGGGATTAGACCCAGTTCTAAAGCGACTTTCTTTGCGATAATTTTTTCATCAGAGTCGAAGTTCCCATCGGCTGCAGCAATAGCGATTACTAAACGCATCAGCGTACGGCACTGAGTATTGTCACTGCGAATTTTATTTAACGCTTCACAAGACTTTGATTCACCTACGTCAACATCAAATTCGAAGTACCCCAAGTACTCATTAAATACTTTGATGACATCAGCTTGATCAAATACCTTTAGTTCTTCGTTGTGGGTAATAAGCGCCATCATTTTCTGTTTTTCTTGTGAGCTTATATCGCCATCAGCACGAGCAATCAAAACAGAGCCGGCTGCACAAGCTTTCAAAAAATTTTTATTTTTGAACTGTAGCGCCCCTTTTTTTAATTCTGAAGCTTTCTTTTTTACAGAATCGAGTAATGAATCTAACATTAGTTTCCCCTTGTTTGATAAAGCACTACAGAAAGCTTGATTGTACTGTTTGGAGGGTTCTTTCCAGTTTTCGATCCAAAGTTGGCTCGCCTACAGCGCGGAATTTCCAACCATTGTTATGTCGATACAAAATCCCCAAAACCATAGATACCGAACCCTTGAATGTTGAATCGTTTGCAATGTTGTAGTTTGCAATTACATTATCGATACGAGTAGGAGTGCCTTCATAAAGACGTACACTTGCAAAAGGAATTGTTGCAAAGTCTTGGCCTTGAAAACTGTTCAATACAACGGAAATTTTTTCTATGTTTTGTGGAAGGCCATTCATCTTGATAGTGATTATTTCATTGTCCAGGCCGTCATCGCCATCCATATCCCCTGTTAGATCATCACCACTGTGCTGAATTGAGCCACATGGAGTTTTTAGTTGACCGAAGTAAACAACATTGACTAATTTCTTATCTGCAGTAAAGGTAGCCACACTAGCATCCAAATCAACTGCAACTTTTGAAATTCCACCGAAAAAGCCTTTCTTATCGATCGCCCCCCAGTTAACTCCTACGCATACTTCATTCAAGCCTGAACCATTTTTTTCCAGGCTAACACGCTGACCTTTTTCCAAACTAATTGCCATAATTAAAATCCCTTAATTGGTTAGCTCTTAAACTTTAAATTATTTATTTAACAAATATTTATATGCCTGAAAAGCAGTGGATTAGTCTTCTTTTGACATCAAAGAGTGAATAAATGAAACCACAATGAATCCTGCACCGATCATACCTGTGATCATCTCAGGCACATGTATAAACGTTTTTAGGAACATTATGGTTGCTAGAGCGATTATTGCATAGAACGCTCCATGCTCTAAATAGCGGTACTCATTCAGAGTTTCTTTCTCTACCAAAAGAATGGTAAGGGAGCGAACAAACATTGCACCTATCCCTAAGCCAATAGCAATGATGAACAAATTTGTGGTGATAGCAAATGCACCAATAACACCATCAAAGCTGAAAGAAGCATCTAGAATTTCTAAGTATAGAAACATGCCCAGACCACTTTTTGCTGCTGTATTGGTGGCGTCTGATACTCTATTTTCTTCACTGGATCCCATAAACGAAGCCAGCTTATGAATAGCAGTAAAGGCCGCAACACCAGCGACTCCTGAGTACATGAATGACAATTGTTCAGTTTCGGGTAAGTAAACGCCAGCAACCAACAAGATAGCCAGAACAGTTAATATCTCAGCAGCAAACTTGATTTTGCCAACGTATAAAACAGGGCGCTCGATAAATCCAATCCAATGATCATCCTTACCTTCACTCAGAAAGAAATCTAAGCCAACCAACATCAAGAATGATCCACCAAAGCCCATTAATGACACATGAGCACTTTCCATCAATGCTTGATAATGTGTAGGATCATTGAGGGCTATCTGTATAGCCTCCCAAGGTGAAACTGATGCAATAATCGATACAACTGCAACAGGAAATATAATCCGCATTCCGAATACTGCGATTAAGATGCCCCAAGTTAGGAAACGCTTGCGCCATTTAGCGTCCATGTCCTTCAGTACTGTTGCGTTCACGACTGCATTGTCAAAAGACAATGAAATTTCAAGAACAGAAAGCACGCAAACTAGAAAAAGCGCTTCTAGGCCACCTATGTGATAGCCAGCTGCGGCGCCTATTATAGTTACTAGCAGGCTGCCTTTGAAATATTTCAAGTTGTTCATCAAACTGTCCTTAATGACGTAGTTTTCGATTGGAATTTGATATTAAAACCAAATCTACCTACTGTAAAAATGTAATTGTATCATAAGAATTATTAAATAATGGATCGTTATCAGTAATCTAAAACTAGAAATTTTTATTAGTATCATAATGATACTATGTACTTATTATTTCCCAATGGGGATTGGTTTTTAGTCATTACTGTCCCAGAATATATATTCTGGGACATGAAAATAGTGATATTTGAAAGACAATCGTGTCCGTAAATAAAAAATCAGGAATCTTGCATGGATATTTCTTTGCTTCAATAAGACTATACAAATGAATTCCATCAAAATTTAAAAAAGTTTTTAAAAATTTTTATATTGCAAATGATATAAAGTGTTCTGACAAAGGATTGGTAATGTTAGAGGAATTATATCGAAGCTTAGGGCAATGGAAGTTTATCACCATAGGTAACGCCATCGAGATAAGATACTTAAACAAACGATAAATACAGAAACATAAAGCCATTTATAAAAACAGGATACGCACGAAGATAATATGAAAAGATTACCGGTATATTTATTAGTAGGCACGTCTATTAGGTAAACGTGCTTGAGCAGGTGATGTCCAAAATGGACCAGAAAATTAATCAAACGGCACATGAGCAAAAGGGGATTGAAAGCCGATAGTCTTTTTAATAACGGATAGAAAACCTACAGATACTCCACGCATAGCCATCTACAGGCGGAATAAAAAATACGCTAAAAGGGCTGCTCTACCTCAGTAAAAACATGTATCGCCTATGTTGATGCTTAAGATGCTCCAAAGTCTCCTGAAGCGTGAACCATACAACATTTAATTATGCATAGCGTGCCATTGGGTAAATTTATTTCCCCGGGCTTGGACAAGTCACTATCCACCTTCAATTAACATTGATGATGATCTGTGCATTGTACTTTCTTGTTTCAATGGTTATGCTTTTAATTAGTGTATTTAGTGCCGTTTTTAGAACGAGATATGGCTCTGGTGTTAAGCCTAGTATTGCTGAAACGGCTAAGGAGTATATAGCCATAATTATACCTACTTGACAAATAGATTCATGTCACATGTACAATATTCTTATACTTGCAGGAGCTTTTGACTCAGCTTGGTTGCTTCTATAATCATTGAATATGACTCATGGCAATTTTCTTGTGTTGGTGCACATTCGGAGCTGGATCAAGATTAATAAACGTAACGTTTGAGCATACCATCTGAGTTTACTTTAGGTGTAAATATAAATGGTAAACTGCTTACTGTCATGTTGGATTCGATAGTAGTTTTGGATGATTTTTGAGGAGTAAAACTCCGGCGGTTAAGGTCAAATGCATAATATAATGTTTGGAAGATTATGTTTTTAGTTCTTACTCTGATATAAATGCAGAAGATAAACGCTCTGTAAACACGTTAGCAATAATGCTGGAATACCCGGCAATAGCAATATTTTTGGGTGTTATGCCTAGCTAGTGCTCTTTTTCATTGTATTAGCAAGGTTGTAAGCAGAGGTGAAACCTCCTTCAATACGTCTTCCAAGTCATCAGTCACCGCATGCCACAAGCTTTAGGTCTTGATCAATCAGTATGGGGCAGTTTTCACTGCTTGGCATTATTGGCATATCGTCAAACATAAATTATTTCATAGTCAGCAACGCTGACATCATGACCTATGGTACGACTTGTTTCCGAACACAGAGAATGCATAACTGCTTCACGATCAGCATCAATGTGTTCTTTTTCATATGTTTTTGATGAATTGGCTATCAAAGTAAATATGTTAGGGCGGCCAGATTTGTGATTATTTACTGCCAACCAACTCAAATCAGTATTCGTGATATGCTTGGCTTCAAATTCTAGTGGTAAATATTTACAAGAACCAAGCATTAAAGCAAAACATGTCTTCATCTCAATGGCTTGAATATTAGCATGATACTTGAATGGTGTAGGTAAGAGGTTCTGATACTTGAGGATATGGTATAGCTGAAATGACTCAGTCAAAATTCTTGTGCACGCGACCTCGCTTATCCGACAACTACCACTTGTCATCCTGCTTCAGTGAAATAATTCTGGTATTAAGTTTAATATTGAAATCTTTGACTAAATACAGGTCTATATTATTCGTATTAGGGGCACCGACATAGCGAGGCTCATCATCAAACCAGTCTTTTCGTTCTATGATGCGGTTGCGGTCAAACTTCACATATTGAGCGTTCCATCGTTCAGGCAAACCACAATTAATGAGTGGCTGAACAAATTCTTGAAATGCTTTGGTACGAACAGTGAGATATTGTACCCCATGGTCAAAAAGTAGGGCTCAACATAGCGTGTGGACATACGTCGACCCACACCAATAGCTTTTCCAAAAATAGTGAATTCGCTTTGAACTTTTGATAGGTATGCGGCCAATAAGCCTAATAGAAAAGTGCCAATAATAGCAATCTTTTTCATGTAATAATATCTGGAATGTTAATTATTGAAATAACAATATGATTGCCTGATGTGAAAATTGGCCATGACACATTCACATGCGTTTATCAAATATATGGAAGTTGCCCTCTGATGGCAAAGTCCATAGGCAGTCATTGAGTTGGTCATCTGAGTTAAAATAAAGAGGGCACTAATTAATGTCAGGTCTCTACATACGCATAAACTATTCGGCATAGGGTTTCGCCTACAGCGCAATATTTCTACTATGCCTTATGCTCAGTTAGATGGTCGAACCAGAATATAAGAATGTACAGAAGTTATAAATACTATACGCACTAATACAACATCAACACAATAGCTTATATAATTGATATTTATTATTACATTTAAATTGATCAGTAATTCTGTTTGTTAATCAGCTTACGCTAAATGATGATGCCCTGTTGTTGATCGATAAACATTCTTGATGAGGTTTCTCCAAGTGCTATAGACGATTATAAATATTGGGTTACTTCTGAAAGCATAAGAATAATTAGCGTGTGTCCTTACAACTCAATCTGAGTCTGAGTTGAAATGCACGATATTAATTTATACAGCCACATTATCGCTGCACACGCCTTAATCTAACTAATTGGTTGCGGATGCACAGCTTTCAGACATGATGTATAACAATACTAGGGTCCGTTCAGAAGGCTCAAAGTGGCCGATTATTTTAATAGTGAGGCGCTTGATATTGATATTAAATTAGGGGCTTAAGATTGATAGTGTGGGACGCATCTAAATCGGATGATGTCAACAACCTCACGATATAGGCAGTGATATAATACCAATTACATATCTCAATACGCCATTTGTGGCCGCATCTTCGCTAATAAAGGTCATGCTTCGCCCCAGAGCAGGGAAGATTCGTAATACTGATCTCAATGGATTAGCGTTAGATACAACGTACTCTTAAACAAAATAATAGGATATTAACCTGGGCTCTATACAACTTACTGGGTTGGCATATATCTTTGGTATGCATGTGGAAAATATGTGGAAAATTTGAGTATACAACAGCAGAACATCAGTTATCAGTCAATGCATTCAGCCTACCATTGCCTGGAGTGTAATGGCCGCACGCTGATCGATGAACTTAATCAGGCGGCTGATTTGACTGATTTCACCCAGATGCTTAATCAATCTGCCCGGCTTTCTAGTTTTGCCAAAAACATGTCTGGTTCCACTACCTTGCTGGAAAATTTGGTAGCAATGGCTAAAGAAGATGCTTTAAGTAGTCTGTTTGCTATTGAAGCCTTGGCTGAGATGCAGCATAAAGATACTAATAAAGCACTGGTTGACTGCCTGACACACCCAGATATCAGTGTGCGGCGCCAGGTTGCTTGGAAATTGGCCCGCCGGCATCCTATTCCAGCTGCCTTGCCGTTGCTAATAGAACAACTTTCTGTGGGCGGCATTGATACCATGCATGCCCATCAAACACTAAGCCATTGGGCACATCTTGAACCTATATTGATTACCAAGATGGTACTCCAAGTTTTAGCAACCAATGATGATGATGCAATGCGTGTCCGTTTGGTTGATCTTATCGGCGTTTTGATTACTCCAGATGCTAGTGAAATACTGTCTCGCCTAGCTGTTGATACGGATGAATCTTTGCCGGTACGCTTGGCAGCCATCAGTGCAATAGGTAGTCGAACTGGCTCATTTGATGCTTTACTCAATCAGCTGGCAAATAGTGATAATGAAGTCGGTACGTATGCAACTTTGGCTATCAACGATCAAAAAACGTTGTATCAAAAGCCACGTATTGAGCACGATATTGCCATGCGCATCTGTCAATTGGTGCTTGCAAAGGTAGATCATAACCTCAGTTCTGGGGGGCGTGGTGAAACTGGCGGTGTGGCTAGTTTATTAGTCTCACTGGGCAAAGAACTGATTCGTCAACCTGGCATCAGTCAGGTGATTACCATCGGTGTTGGTAGTATTGTTGATGCCGTTGCCAGTCTTACAGATTGTGGCAATACTCCACTGTCATACGGTATCATTGCTGCTGGTGATGCAGCCCGACCAATGAACAGTACAAATGCCTGGGAACATCTGCCTGTTATTAAACGTGGTATTAAACGCGTTTTGTTTAACTTTGGATCCATTGACTTAATGCATCTACGAATGCTTGATGTGGCTACCCTTGCTGCTTCGCATGTGGCCAATGATCTGGCGATTTCTATATGCTTTAGCTTTGCACCAGACCCTCATAACTTAGTGCAATCATTATGTTCTAGCAATCAATTAAATCGAGTTTCTTTCTTGGCTGCTGATGCTAAAAATAACCTCTGGTTTCGGGCTCGCATGCTTGAACATATGGCTCGAAATGCCAGCCAGTTGGCTGTTTTCCCTCAACCGAAATGTCGTATCTTACTACAAGATATCCGTAAGGGTTCGCGTCAGCATAAGCAGCGCTCTATGACTATAGCGGAAGGCATTGATATTGGGCTAATCCACCAAGCTGCACAAAAATACTCAGTAACACATCACAATCGTGAACAAGGTATTATTGGGGATTTGGCTAGGCAAATTTGTACAACGCGGCGGCATCTACCCATATTACTGAGCGTCGGGCGTTTTCATCCAGGCAAGGGGATGGAACGTGTCGTGATTGCTTGGGCTGGTGATCCCCGCTTATATAATCGCTGTAATTTGGTAATTGCAGGCGGTAATCTCGATTGCCCGTCAAGTATCGAAATGGGTGTTATTAGTGCAATTAATAAGGCTGTACCGCTCAACGATTCTCGACGCTCTGGCCTTATTCTATTGGGTGGGCGTTCTCATTCTGATGTTGCCTGCTTAATGATAGCGACCATGAAAGGTCAGGTAGGGTATTGGGCGAGTGGTGGTATTTATGTTGATGGTGCCCCGAAAGAGGAGTTTGGTTTGGCTTTACTTGAAGCACTGGCTACAGGTCTAGTTGTTGTTGCACCGAGTGCTGGAGGGCCGCTAACCTACATTGAGCACGGTGACACAGGTATCCTTGTAGACTCTCAGCGTGATCTTGGATATGCAATTCATCAGGGATTTGGTCTTGTTAATAATCCTGGAAGGATCTCCAGAGTACGCAAGATGGTTGCAGAACGATACACGATTGATACTATGGCTAAAAAGCTGGCATCGTTATATTTGACTGGGCGTGACCAGCCATGACATTGCTTGTGATTAGCCCTGACTTTATTTCCCATTATAGTCCTTTGGCCGTCATTGCGGGTTCTGCAAAACTTGTAGGGCAACGCGTTATTATTGCCACAGGGATGAATATGGCACCACACGTACACGCAGCAGGTTTTGAATGGGTATCATTACAATTAAGTCAGCAGAGTAATGATGGCATTGTCAGTAAGGATGTAGCAATTAGACGTTTTCTAAACGCCACTCATGGTGGTCCTATAGCGACGCTCCGTTGCCAAGCTCTGGATAGAGAAAAGGATTTACTCTGGCAACCTGAGCAGGTAGCAAGGCAGATAGCACAACTATGCGACCAAATAAATCCTGATAATATCCTGCTTGATCATGTATCTTTTGGGTCAACTTTGGGTGTATATGCAACGGGAAGACCCTTTACAACCCTTGTTCCAGGTCATCCAAGTCAATTGCCTGTTGGCAATGAGCGTTATGGTATCCCCTCAATCTGGCCGTCGTGTATGTTGCCTGATCTTGAAGCATTGACTAGACTGGAAGACATTACTGATCGTGTTACCGCTGTCTTCACAGACCGCTGGAATACGGCCCTGTTCTCTATTGCACCAAACATGCGGCCAGTCAGAGATGCTTTTCGTGTCCACGGCGATCAGGTACTCTACAATAGCCTAGAGCAGTATCACGCCACTGAACGTTCAGAGCACCTGCCAATGAACCATCAATTTATTGGTCCCTTGATACGTGGAGAACCGCTCACTCCCAGTTATCACCGATGGCTTGATCAAAAGGATAGCCGACCTATAGTGTATGTTGCCTTAGGTTCTTTCCTATCTCATAGGACAGATGTATTGAGCAATCTATCAGTCGCCCTGCAACAAGTGGGTGTCCGTGTGGCAATGGCTATTGGTTCAACTCCTATCTCGATATTTGAACCTTTACCAAGAGGATGGCTTTTGGCACCAAGGTTACCCCAGGTGGCACTGTTGCATGCATGCGATATCATCATACATCATGGCGGTAATAATAGTGTACAGGAAGCTCTGGGCATGGGTGTACGTCAAATAGTATTGCCTTTTTCAACTGACCAGTTTGCTAACGCTGCAGATTTGGAACGGGCTGGCCAAGCCACAGTTGTATCGCCGAACCATATTTCTCCACCAGCATTGGCCCAAATTATTAGGGAAGTTATGACTTTTCCTAGACCTCAAAGCATTACACCGCTAAGTGCTACCGCCTTGGCCAGCAAGATTATAGATCCTCACTGTAATGGAAATTGATCAGCCAGCCCTTGTTACCTCGAGTTGCGCCACTATACATGGCTATAATACTAACTACTGTTACTATACTTGCATGGTAAGTGA
>Ga0233444_10005321_pt1 | contig 11942 bp, 9 predicted proteins | sample SI_124_October20_6_FD_182792 | JGI IMG/M metagenome (GOLD analysis project Ga0233444, IMG submission 182792) | Seawater microbial communities from Saanich Inlet, British Columbia, Canada - SI_124_October2016_10_MG | ecosystem: Environmental > Aquatic > Marine > Inlet | place: Canada: British...
AAGAAGCATTGGAGAAGTTTTTCTCTCTACTCTCAGATCTTGTCCTCAAGCCTGGAGATTTCGATTTCCAACTTGCTAGTGAGAGGTTGAATTGCGAAGGTGGAGAAATTTATTTCTTAGTAGCAGGCCATCTTGGCATTATGACTCTTCCAGAACAATTAGCCTCGGAATTAAATGATGGTAAATTCTCTGAAGCTGAATCGAATACGCTCCAAGAAATAGCCGATCCTATGAGGTTGCTGAAACTATTTGCAATCGCACAACAAACCGGTGGAGAAGGAGAGGCTACAAAGTATCTCAAAGGCATCGAATCATTGATGTCTAATCCAACAGCAAACAAAGATGCATTACTTTCCCTAGCATCAGAAGCACAAGCCGCTTTTGATGTTGCAGGACATGTAACTCCTATCGCTAGCCTAGCAAGTGGTAATGCAGTAGCCAGCGCAGTAGAAACTGCATATGTTCCTCCAGTTCCAGTTGCTAAAGTGCCGGAAATAGAGCCAGTTCCAATCACTGAAGTACCTGTTGTAGAAACCGTATCGGTCCCTCTGCCAACTGAGGATCTAGAACCATTAGTTGATTCTGTACCAGTACCGCTTCCTGAAGTAGAAGTCCCCGTCGTTCAAGTCGATGAACGAAATGAATCAGAGAAAACAGCAGATGCATTTGCTGGGGCTTTTGGAATGATTGAGCCAGAGCCTGAGCCTGAGCCAGAACCTGAGCCGGAGCCAGAACCTGAGCCGGAGCCTGAAGCTACTTTGGAAGAAGCCTTTGCTGCTGCAGACACTGACCATAGCGGCGGGCTATCTGTTGAAGAAGTAGTTGAAGCAACAGGCCTGGATATCGAAGATGCTGCAAGATTGCATTCTGAAGCCGACGTAGATGGTGATGGCGAGGTAACTCTTGATGAATTGAAATCCAAGCCTGAAGTGATTGAGAAAATGGCACTTCCTAAGCCGGTTAAACCTGTTAGAGCAGGTATCCAAAAACCTCAGCCTCAACCAGAACAACAGCAGCAAGATTGGCAACAGCAGCAGCAGCAAGCCCGGCAACAGCAGCAGCAAGCCTGGCAACAGCAGCAACAGCAGCAGCAACAGCAGCAAGCCTGGCAACAGCAGCAAGCCTGGCAACAGCAGCAGCAACAACAGCAGCAACCAATGCAACCAACAATTCGCTCAGGACTTCATTGCAGAGGTTGCCGTGTAGGAGTTGACCCGAATTGGCGTTTCTGTCCCGTTTGTGGAACTCAAAATCGCTGATTAAGCAACAAATACTCCGTCGTCGAGAATTTGTGTATCATCAAGCCAAACGGATGGTTTGGTAATTACTCCCGGGATATGTATTACCACTGCAGCATTACCTCCTAGACTTGTATTGTCTCCAATCGAGAAGTAGCATGTTCCCAGTTGTTTTTCATCCTCTAATACGTGACCAGTCAATCTAGCATTTGGATTCATTCCAAAACCAAATTCAGCAACTGTCCATACTTGTTCTCTGTCTTTAGATCTCAGCTTGGAAGCGGCTTCTCCAAATTGCTGCCTGATATGAGCAGCAGTAGAATCACCTTTGATGTCAATAACAATTCCATTCTCGACTACTAGTTCTAGAGGTTCTTCTAGCAATGTTGATTCCCAAGTTCCATCGATTACAATTGTTCCATTCATGGTTCCTTCGCGTGGCAAGACAAACGCCTTACCTGCTGGTAAATTAGTAATCATTCTTGGGCGGTTACAAATGCCATTGTCATCTAACTTCCAATCTCTCCATGATACTTCGAATTCGATATCTGTGCCATTGCTATCTTTAACGTGTATCAATCGCTTTCTCCTCAACGTACTAGACAATTCAGACAGGTCTTTCTTGACTTGGTTAAAATCTGCGGTCATGCCACCACTTACGAACATTTCAGCAGTCATACCTGGCATTGTAGCAACTCTTGCACCTTCTTTGACTGCAGTTCGAATTGCCCTAGTATGAGTTAGAGAATATCGAGTTGGAGCAATTACAATTTGTTGTTGGCGCATCAAATTTGCCACAGGTGCAGGAGGTTCTTCGCCATGGTGCCGGCTTTTCGGCATCACGATGAGAAGAACTCTGTCAGAACGTTCGGTTGCAGAGCGATGGAGAGCTTGACCAATTTCACCAGTCGTAGGGTCACAAACTATCAGAACATTTTCTCCTCTTCTAATGTCCATACAAGTGTGAGTGACCCTTTTAGCAGATTCTAGAAGGGCGGTTTCAATGTCGATTTCTTGTGGTGTAGTTTCGGTTTCCTCCTCAGGAACTTCTGCCAAAACGACTTCATCAATCTCTAAATCATCTTCCTCATTATTGGCCTTTTCTTCCTTCGATTTGCGGCGGAAGGGAGAGGCCATGGTAACCGGACGCACGACTAAGACTTGAAATTGTGCCCAGTAAGCGCTGAAAATTTGAAGGGTAAATGATTGTTCGAATGTATATGGGCGAGAAAGAAGAATTCATGAACAGGGTCAACGACCTTTACCGTTTTGAAGCAATTCAGGGACATTTGGGGTGGGACCAGGAGACCATAATGCCTGCAAAGGGTGCTAAAGCACGAGGAGAAATTCTCGCTTGGCTCGCAGCTCAGCGTCATAGTCGGCTAATAGATCCAGAATTAGGAGAATTGATTTCTAAAATGGAAAGTGGAGATTACGATAACTTTTTTTCTGCTAACGTCAGGGAAATGCGAAGGAAATATGATGAGGCTGTTAAGCTACCAACTGCGTTTGTTTCAGAGTTCACTAAGGCTCGTAGTGAGGCCTTAATCGCATGGCAAAAAGCGCGAAGTGAAAGCGATTTTTCTCAATTCGCACCCCATCTTGAGAACATGATCAAAATGACAAGGCAACGAATTGACTACCTTGGCTGTCAACACACTCCATACGATGTCCTTCTTGACGAATATGAAGTTGGTATGACTGTGCAAGATTATGACCCGCTATTTTCAGGCTTGAAGGCCAGACTTGTTCCTCTTCTGTCGAATATCATGAATTCGGATGTAGAAATTCCTCGATTACCTGAAACCATGACTTTCCCTATTGATTCACAAGAAGAATTTTGTAATCGTGTTAGTAAGGCTATGGGCTTTGATTTTGAAGCAGGAAGAATGGACAGATCAACACATCCGTTCTGTGCAGGTCTATGGCCTGATGATACTAGATTCACAACACGTTTTGATGAAAAAGATCCTTTCTCTTGCCTATATGCCGTAATGCACGAATCAGGGCATGGATTGTACGAACAAGGCTTGCCACGTAGCCACAGTTATTCTCCGGTTGGAATGGCTGTATCATTAGGTGTCCATGAATCTCAAAGTAGGTTTTGGGAGAACCAAATCGGCAGAACTTCAGAGTTCTGGAAGGTCGCAATGCCGTGGTTTAGGGAACAATTCCCTGATTGCCCAGATTGGGATTTCGAAACATTAGATCTAGTTGCAAACGAAGTCAAACCGGATTTCATTAGAGTTGAGGCAGATGAGGTTACTTACAATCTTCATATCATGATTAGATATGAGATTGAAAAGATGATTTTCAACGAAGACCTTCAGGTCGAAGATATCCCATCTACATGGAATAAAATGATGATGGATTGGTTCGGAATCGAGGTTCCAGATGATTCAATGGGTTGCTTACAGGATATCCATTGGTCGATGGGTGCGTTCGGATATTTCCCAACATACACTTTAGGGAATTTGTATGCTGCACAATTATTGGAAAAGATGTCCGATGATTTAGGAGATATAAATCAGATAATAGGTTCAGGCGATTGGTCGAATATGTTAGATTGGCTACGTGAACAAATACATCAGCAAGGGTCTGTCATGACGCCTGCAGAACTCATTGAATCTGCCACAGGCAGAGCCCCGAGCCCTGAGCCATTCCTCGATTATGTTGAGGAAAAATATTCCAAGCTTTACAACTTGTGATTATTCTTCTTCGTTGCCACTGCCAGTAACTTTTGCTTGTAGTGTGTTTAACATTCCAGTCAAGTCTGCGATAGCATCTTGCAAGTCAGTCGTTCTATCTTCTTCGTTATCTGTACCAAACGATACTCCTAACAGAGTTATCATTGCACCAGATAACATGATTACAGCCGATATGAAAAGATCCTTCAAATCGGTATCTTCTCCGTTGGCTAACATGACACCCCAAAGTGCGCCTGCTGCAAAAATTAGCAGGCCAAGTATAATCTGTTGATGCCCAGGTCCAAGTTTTTCTTCTAGTCCACTCATTGTGTTTCCCCGCTTCGAAGACACATCCTCTAGTAAAAAACTTAGCGGAAAAATTTTCTATTTTAGATTGAAATTTAATTCCACGGCATCATAACCAAAGGTTTTCCGACCTGTCCAGGTTCTACAATGCATTTTCCTTTAGGCCCAGTAGCCGTATTTCTTTCAAATACAGGAACTCCTCCAACAATTGTGAGATTAGTCCAACCAACAAGGCTGCGTCCATGGAAAGGATTCCATTGTACAGTAGTCCAAGAGTTTGCATCATCTACGGTAATCTCGGTTTCCATGTCAACTAAGATCACATCACCGTCATAGCCTTCTTTCAAACTCCCTTTTCCTACCATCTGGTAGGCTTCAGCGACATTGGTACTCATCCATGCAACAACTTGTTCAATTGTACATTTTCCATCTCTAGCATGGGTAAGCATGACTGGCATTGAGGTTTCAACACCAGGCATACCTGACGGAGCATTAGGCCATCCTTTCGCTTTGTCTTCTAGCAGGTGAGGTGCATGGTCTGTTGCGATGCAGGTAATTGTTCCATCAAGAAGTCTATTCCATAGTGTATCTCTATCTTTTGAATATCGAATAGGAGGGTTCATCTTCAATCGGACCCCACGTTCCTCAACATCCGTTTCATCAAATGTTAGGTGTTGAGGAAGAGTTTCAGTAGTTATCATCTTACGTTCATCTTCGGTTAATTCTGACAAAAAGTCTGCTTCTATGCCACTGGTGAGGTGAAGAACATGCAAACGGTGGCTGGTTTTCTTTGCCATTCCTACAGCGAGCTCAGTTGTATTGAGGGCTGTTATGTCATCTCTCCATTCCGCATGAGCAGCGATATCTGAACGGTGTTTATACGATTCAAATCGTTCATTCAAACGATTTTCATCCTCTGCATGAACTGCGATTAAACCCGCAGTGTTGGAAAAAATGTTCTCCAAATGTGCTGTTTCGTGAACTAATAAGTCACCTGTAGATGAGCCCATGAATATTTTAATTCCACAGATGCCAGGGTGTGCAATTCCATTGCCGGGTTCCCCAACAGCTTTCTGGAGTTCTTCGACGTTGTCAGGGGTGGCTCCGATAAAGAACCCGAAGTTTGTGATGCATTTCTTATTTGCAGAATCGATTTTGTCTTGAATCGATTTCAAAGTTGTAGCCGCAGGTTTGTTGTTCGGCATATCTAGGAAACTGGTTATTCCACCACTAGCGGCAGCGGCAGAACCACTGGCTAAGTCTTCCTTGAATTCCTGACCAGGTTCTCTGAAGTGGACCTGTGGGTCTATGCCTCCTGGTAGTAGGTACATTCCTGCAGCATCGTGGATCATTTCATCTTCATTCGGTTCAAGGTGAGAATCTACAGAGATTTCACTGATTACACCAGAAGAAATCCGTAAATCTCCAGTTGCAATTCCATTAGGCAGTACCATTTTCGCACCAGTTATCAAAATATTTCCATTCATAGTTTCACCTTCTTCTAGCATTTTTTGGACGGAAAGCATTGCATACATCATCGTTCATATCGATATATGGTCCATTTAACAAATCGACACAATAAGGGACAGCTTTCCATATTTCATCAATCGTTTCTCTGATTGCCTTAGGCCTTCCTGGCAAATTGAATATGACGCATTCCCCTCTTATGCCACCGACTTGTCTCGAAAGAATTGCAGTGGGAACAAATTCTAGAGATATTGCTCTCATCTGCTCTCCGAATCCAGGCATTATCCTGTCGCATACCATTTCAGTGGCTTCAGGGGTTATGTCCCTCTTGGCGGGACCAGTTCCGCCAGTTGTGACAATCACATTGCACCCTAAGTCCTCGACCATCTCAATCAATGCATTCGAAATCGTTTCAATTTCATCGGGAACGACTCTGTAATGGTGAGTCCATTCAGAAGCAATAGCCTCTTCAAAAAAGCCCAAAATAGCAGGGCCGCCTTCATCTTGATATTCGCCTTTTGAGGCTCTATCCGATACGGTTAGAATACCGAATATAGCAGGGTCTCCAACCATTAAAACACCTCACTGGTTGCCGTATTTGTCTCTAATGTCGGCGTGGAATGAATCTAATAGAGTGTCTTCGAAAAGTTCGGCTTGTCTTCTAATTTTGGTTGACCTCATGTGTAAGAACGCCATACCAATGAATGCAATGATGGCAATCGGAATTGCTGCTTCAAGTTTGTACTTGTGCATAACAGTAACAATTCCCTCAGCGGTGTATGCCCATGTCAGTGATGCTATTGAGCCACCAACAAACGTGGCCCATAGAACGCGCATGAACTTCATTCGTGAAAGCAAACCTAGCATCGCACCTACTAGAACTCCTGATGCCATGAATGGAATCCAAACGAATACAATTAACCCCCAGAATCCCCATTTGTTGATCATTTCACGCTTTTCGTTTGCAGTATATTCCACGGTGGATAGAATATCACCGAATAACTTGGTTTGTAGAACTCTGCCGCCGAGCCCGTCTTGCTTTGCTACAGCAGCTACTCGCGAATCGTTGCTATCCTTCGACGCTAATGTCTCAACTCTACCTGCACCTGAGCGGTCAGCGAGAGTTGAAACTAGGTTTCTTCCTTTCACGATCAACTCTTGAGATCCAACTAGTTCTGGGTTTTCTCGAGAGATATACTTCCTTAGATGCTTCTCAATGTCAGCATTTGAATCTTTGAATCTGAAGAAAGCAAATCTCTGATTAGGTTTGTAAGCAACTCTCACGAAGATGATGGAGTCTTCGCTAGTGACTGTTGCCATTTGCAAGACTAAATCGTTATTGGAACGGAAATATCCCTTGACAGATTCTCTGACTTCATCTTCAACTTTAGACAACATGTGTAGGTCTCTGAAGAAGGAAGTGTAGTCCTGGTCTTCCATATCATCTTCTTCCATCATGCCGCTTCCAACACCGATACCAGTTTCAAAATCAATAGCTTGGTTATCTCCGATTGAACGGACTGTTAACTGAACTGGTTTGAACACCCTGAATAAAGCGAACTCCTCAAGAACTTCTCTTAGAATGTCTGATCTAACATCTGCTGAATCAGAAAAAGTCCCTTCAGTATTTGAGTATGGGACCATTATATCAATCGATAAATCCCGCACTTCAATCTTGTATAAATCCCAATCAATTGCAATATGTAACCTCCTTTCAGTATTGCGTAATACATCCGCAACAACCTTTCTAATATGGGTTCTAGATAACATATCATCAGTTTCCTGATGGTATAATTTGTACATTACAGGATATGCCAAGAATAGTGAAATTACAGATAATGAGAGTGAGATGAAGGCCATCCACCATGCAGGTATTCCTGCTGCTCCACCGGTGAGCATGGCAGTTTCTCTACCCCCACCTAATTCAGCACCCATCAAGACGAATCCCCAATTTCCTAAGTCGGTTACCGACCAGCAAGATCGTGGGCCATCCTCTACGAATTCGGCTTCTCGCTTCACTTCTGAATCTACAAACGGTAGGAATGAGAGAGCATTTTCAGACGTAGTAATCTCGAACTCTAGAGTTTTAGTTATCCTTTCAGTACCGTTGACACGGTCATCATCGGTCTTGTTACTCATATTGGTTCCGAGATGATAAACATCAATTTTGACAACGACTTCATAGACGCCAATATCCCATTCTTCGAAATCAATTCTTATTGATTTCTTCTCAACTTCACCTTGTGATGGTTCGGGATCATCAGCATCACCAACGCCAGACACTGTCCAATTCAATACAGTGATTCCATCTGCTAAATTGCGGCCTGATATCTTCAATTCTTCTGCGTCGTTATCAGGGTAGGCGTGTATCCATGGAGTGTCAATAACCTCTTCACATTGGTCTCCACTGTCTAGGAATGTTCCACTTGCCCAGTGGTCTAATGAAGTGGATTCGCCAAAAACTCCACCAGACATTCCGAAAAGTAGCATTGCATACAATGCACCATAGCCAAGGCCAGCCAGCAAAGTCCAATCTTCAATCGCCGATGGGAATCTTCGCTTGGAATCAGAGTTTCTTCTTTTTCTGATGCCAGCTAATTCTTTTGACACCTTGTCAATGGGTTTGTTTTCCATTACCTCATCAGCATTGGAGTCGTTATCGCTATCGATATTTTTCGAACCCATATTTGCCCCTACGGGGCATAAGCACATGAAGGCTATGCTGGTTCAGATAAATTATATTCAAAAAATAAGAATATCTCAATTTGTTCAGGGCGAACAAATCAAACAAAATTCGGGCTATCAATGGTGGGTTAGGCCGGACTTGAACCAGCGACCTCGGCATCTTCAGTGCCGCGCTCTCCCAACTAAGCTACTAACCCGGGATAACCTCGCCACACGCATCAGCATTTCAAGCCTTACGGCTCATTCACTCGATATCATCGAGCACTGCTGCTTGCATTTCGGCTAATTGTGCAAGTCCATTTCGGGACATGTCAAGCAATGCTTGCAACTCATCGTAAGAGAAAGTCGACTCTTCACCAGTGCCTTGAACTTCGACGAACTTTCCGTCAGAGGTTCCTACAACATTCATGTCGACATCGGCATTAGAATCAAGAATGTAATCTAGGTCAAGGAATACATCTTCTCCAATTAGTCCAACAGATATTGCAGACAGGTCGTGAGGGATAACCTTGTTTTCGTGATTACGTGCTTCAGTCTCAGATAGTTGTGGAGCAGTCCATCCATTGTCGCGGTCATCGCGGGTTGGGCGCAGATCTATTGGTAGGCAGTCACCGCTAGCAATCAATCTTCTAACTGCTAACCTAAGAGCAATGTTTGCTGCAGTGATAGAAGCACAGCGAGTACCACCATCTGCATTGAGAACATCACAATCGACAGTAAGTGCGATTGGCCCCAATGCTTCGAGGTCGATTGCACCTCTAAGTGAGCGAGCAATCAATCGCTCAATTTCTTGAGTACGTCCCTTTGCGCCTCTGCGTTCTCGACGGAAACGGGAATCGGTTGAACCAGGAAGAAGTGAATATTCAGCGTGAACCCAGCCCTTAGTCGCATCTCTAGGGAACCAGCCCGGTAGTCTCGATTCTTTGGTTACACAGCATAGAATGTGAGTCTCGCCTTGCCTGTATAGAATACTTGCAAGCGCATTTGGAGTGAAGTCGATCTCGACCTCTATATTTCTCATTTCATCTTTAGGACGGTCGGTCTCAGTACCAGTCTTGAACTTGGCCATGCTCGGGCGAGCAACCACTACACAAGAACACTTCCGTTCGCGCGCAGGTTGAAGAATCTCCTCTTGTTGGCACGGCTATGTCAAGAGTCGCAATATGTGGTGTCGCTCGTACTCCAATTGGTAAATTCAGAGGTAGTCTCTCTAATTTGAGTGCAGTTGAGTTGGGCATCCGTTCGATTAAGGAACTGCTGAATCGATGCAATATCGACCCTTCAAGCGGTGTAATCGATGAAGTATTATTCGGCCAAGTACTCCAAGCCGGAGCAGGCCAAGCACCTGCACGCCAAGTTGCTTTAGGAGCAGGACTTCCTAATTCCACAGCGGCTACTACTATCAACAAAGTTTGTGGATCTTCTCTTAAGGCAGCAATGATGGCTGCTAACAGTATCAAAGCAGGTGAATACAAAGCGATTATCGCCGGAGGAATGGAGAGCATGACAAATGCTCCTAAATTTGAGAAGCGTAATGGTGAGGAAAAAGAAATGGTTTCAACCATGGTTCATGATGGACTATGGGACGTTTACAATGATGTTCACATGGGCAATACTGGAGAAATTGTAGCAAATGAATGTAATATTTCTAGAGAACAAATGGATGCTTTCGCTGCACGTTCTCAAAATAAAGCCGCAGAGGCAGAAGCTAACGGTTGGTTTGATTGGGAGAGGTTCGGTATGCCTGAACTTTCGACCGATGAAGGAGTCCGTGTAGGAACTACAGCAGAGAAACTTGCTGGATTAAGGCCGGTGTTTCAGGACGACGGTATGGTAACTGCAGGAAATGCTTCTACACTCAATGATGGTGCTTCTGCTATCCTAGTTGCCGACGAAGATTTCGCTAAAGAAAACGGTTGGGAAATAATTGCAACAATCGAAGATTACTGCACAGCAGGAGTTGAGCCTAGCCGTGTCATGTATGCTCCAGTTCCTGCGATCAAGATGTTACTTGAAAGAGCGAGCATGGATGTCATGGACATTGATATTTACGAACACAATGAAGCATTTGCAAGTGCATCATGTGCGGTTGCCCAGGATGTAGGGATTCCAGATGAAAGATTCAATCTTCATGGTGGAGCCGTTGCTCTAGGTCATCCGCTTGGAAGCAGTGGAACTCGCTGTCTAATCACAATGATTGGAGTAATGCGCCGACTTGAGGCTAAGAGTGGAATTGTATCTCTTTGCCTAGGTGGCGGAAATGCAGTTGCAATGCGTGTTTCAAGAGTTTGAAATTGTTACAGTCCATACCCTCAGTGGGAATGGCCCAAACCCATAACATCTGCCAAAAGCAATAGTGCAATCATGAATATTATTCCTGCAACTACATAAATCATCGATTTCTTTCCAGTTTCCTTATTGTGAATATCAGGCAAGGTGTCAACAGTTGCGACATAAAGGAAAGTACCAGCGGAGAATAGCATAGTCAGTCCGATAATTGAGGTCTCTAACCCCTCTAATGCGAAATATGCAACCATGATCATGATTGGAGTTGCTAAGGAGAAAATTACCACATCTTTGATTGAATCTTTCTTCTCACTTCTCTCATGCATAGAAAACACTCCCAGGCTGAATGCGGCTGGACCTTTGTGAATCAATACTGCAAAGACAACGGCGGCGGTTAACGAAATACTACCCGTGGCCGCAGCAGCTCCAACGGCAAGACCGTCAGTAGCCGCGTGAAGAGTTAATCCGAAAACCAACATCCATCCCGATGCTCCATGGTGAACATGGTCATGACCGTGTTCATTTGAGTGCTCATGATGTTCTTCATGCACAGCATGTCCTATTCCGGACCCTTCCAAAATCAACATTAATACGAAGCCACCCAAAATAGCGCCTCCCAGAAGTAATCCACTAATTTGCTCTTCATGTTCATCATCATGAGAATGCGCTGCAATTAATTCTGTAATCTCTGAAATCCCAGTTGAAGCATCAATATCTCCATCTTCAACTTCTTCGATAACATGTTTAATCTCAGCAGACAGACCTTCTCCATGTTCTTCTTCATCACCATGATCATCATGACCGCCAAGCAATTCTTCAATTTCTTCAATACCTTCCTCGGCGGTGATATCACCATCGTTAACTTCGAGAATTACTAACGCAGTTGACCCAGCAAGGGTCTCTTCTGCAGCATGATCATCAGTAGTAGCTAGTTCGTATCCTTCAGGTATCACTACTAATAAAGCAGAGGCAATAATAATTCCAGCAGCTATGCCTGTTAGTATTTTCAGCTTATCGGGTTCATCTTTTATCTTCGCGAACAGGGGGGCTAAACCGCACACTAAGCCTATGATTAGTGCGATTGAGGCGTACATCAATGTCGTGGTCAACATGACCTGCCCTCAAATAATAGGTATTTAAGAAATGTTATTAAATTGGACAAGTTCGGGAAAACATGTCACGGGTATTATCCTTCAGTACTGACAATGATTTCGCCAAATTATTAGATGATTTGATTGAGGACTCTGGATATAAAAATCGGAGTATGTTTTTG